>Ga0180222_1000191_pt1 | contig 107063 bp, 114 predicted proteins | sample eDN5th37CKraftOP_FD_151336 | JGI IMG/M metagenome (GOLD analysis project Ga0180222, IMG submission 151336) | Enriched Organic Plus compost microbial communities from Emeryville, California, USA - eDNA 5th pass 37_C Kraft OP (version 2) (version 2) ... | reverse complement strand
GTCGCGTGCGAGGGAGAGACGTTCAGTCATTTTGGGGATTTCCGGGCTTTAACAGCGAATAGTCGGTTTACGACATGAATGAACGCAAAGCCGTCGTCAACAGGATGAACTGAAAGATTTTACCCCGTTTGCCGATTCACGGAGAAAGTGAACGGCGCCTCGTCTTTCCAGAACACTGCAGCCGCCTATCTGAAGGCATGGATTGGACTGCATCACAGCAACCGGAGGAAAGCTTTCTATGAGCGAAATGATCACCCTCGACACACACGAAGCCATTCGGGACTGGGTGGCCGCTCGCAACGGGAATCCGGCATTTGTCAGCACGTCCACAGATCCCGATGCAGCGCCAGTCTTGCGAATTGTTTTCGAACCAGAGTTTGTAGCCGATGTCGAACGCCCGCTGGACGCGGGCGGTCTTGAAATCGTCGAATGGGAAGATTGGTTTCGCATATTCGACCGGGAAAAACTGGTGATGCTTGTGGCACGCTCAAAGCCGGGAAAACTCGACTTTTACTATCAGATTCTTCCGGGCTGATCGCTTTCTCAGACCATTACCAGCAACATAAGGCGGACCGGTTTCAAGTTGGTCCGCCCGATTGAATATTATCCCTTCAGTTTCCCGCCGATGGTTTCTGCAACCAGAGCCAGCGAAATGGCTCCCGCGTCAGGATGGCCAATACTTTTTTCTGCCAGAGGTCTGGCGCGACCGAGTTTCGGAGCAAGTGGTGCCGTTGCTTCGGCTGCTGCCTTTGCTGCCTTTGCAGCCTTATTCCATGCGTCGACCAATGGGACGCCTGATGCAAATTCACTTTCAAGGGTTTCGACAAAAGGCACGAAAGCATCCACCAATGTCTTGTCGCCGGGTTTCGCCCGGCCGAGCGTCGTAACGGCATCGAGTGCACGCCTGCCTCCGCGAACGACCGCAGCATAATCAATGCTGCCATTGTCGGAAAGCTCTGCACTCCATGTGCGCAGCAGAAGTCCCCAAAGCGCTCCCGATGTTCCTCCGGCTCGGTCCGCCCACGCGTCACCGGCTACAGCCAAAACGCTTGCGGTCCCGGCGCCAGCTTTCACCGCTTGATCCGCAGCCTCCTTTGCTGCTGCGGAGCCCCGTCGCATGCCCTGTCCGTGATCGCCGTCGCCTGCAAAGGCGTCGATGCGGCCCAGCTCTTCTTCGGCTCCTGCCAGCTCGTCGGCGACGGCGTGCAGAATAGCTTGGATGCACGCGCCACCAGCACGTCCTGCTTCATCCGCTTGAGCAAAAACCGGGGCTGCATCCTCATGGGTAATGAGATCGTCCGCAGGCTCAACTGCAATCGCTTCCCCGCGACGAAGAACAGGCGTATCGCAAGCAGCAGTCCAATAGCGCTCGAGTTCATCATCAAGCCACAGGAGGGTCAACGAACAGCCTTGCATATCTAGACTAGTGACAAACTCTCCCGCCTCCGGAGCTATAATCTCAAGTCCGGCTTTCTCCAGAAGCGGCGCAATCGCCGTCCACAAGACAAACAGTTCTTCGTACTTCGTTGCACCGAGGCCGTTCAGGATAACGCCAACTTTTTGCGTTCCTTTGGGGCGTTCCGCCAAGAGCTTCTCGGCCAGCAGGCTCGCCAGACCGGAAGCGGGCAGGATCGCCTCTTCCTTGATCCCCGGTTCGCCATGGATGCCGAGACCAAGCGCCATCTGGCCTTCCGGTACGGTAAAGAGCGGGTGTGGAGCGCCGGGCAAGGTGCAACCTTTGAAAGCGACCCCGAAAGAGACGGTATTGGCATTCGCGTGACGTGACAGCCGTTCAACCTCATCCAGCGACAGACCGGCCTCAGCAGCGGCACCTGCAATCTTGAACACAACCAGATCACCAGCAATGCCGCGCCGCTTCTCGTGCATATCCGCCGGAGCACTGGCCACGTCATCGGTCACTGGCACGATGCGCACGTCTATCCCTTCGGCACGCAAGCGCTCGGCAGCAACGCCGAAATTGAGAACATCGCCTGCATAATTGCCGAAGCCCAGAAGAATACCACCACCCTTATGCGCCTGTCGGCAAACACGGGCCACTGCCGCTGTGGAAGGCGAGGCGAATACATCACCGGCAACCGCTGCATCAGCGAGGCCCGGCCCCACATAGCCCGCAAACGCCGGATAATGACCGGAACCGCCTCCCACGACCACAGCGACCTTGCCTTGAGGCGCCTTTGTCGAGCGAACAACGCCACCCCGAACGTGACGAACATAGCGGTTATAAATTTTGGCAAACCCGGCGAGAGCGGTAGAGGCAAATTCCTCCGGCGCATCGAAAATCGTCGTCATTGAAACAGTCCTTGGTCTGGGTCATTGGCCGCGTGGCAGGATGCGGCGCAGGTAGTCACGATTTGTAGCCGAAACGGAAAGCCCGTCGCCACCATAATGTTCGCATAAAAAAGGGCTGGCAAATCCGTGTTCCAGCGCCATCCTGATCGCTGCGCGATAATTGATTATGCCGCTTTCGAGGGGAGCTGGATGCGTGACGATGACGCCTGACGCTGGGTCTTCGGTGCGAGTGTAGTTCTTTACGTGCCAGAACTTTGCGTAAGGCGCCACCTTCTCCATCATCTGCTGCCAGTGCTCGACCGGACGGTGCAGACGGATGAGATTGCCCAGATCGGCGTTGATTCCGACATTGTCGAGACCGACTTCCTCGACAAAACGAACCGAACTGTCCGCAGTGCCAAGATAAGTATCCTCATACATTTCAAGCGAAAGCTCTATACCGAGTTCCTCCGCATGGCGTCCGAGTTCGCGAATTCGCTCCACGGCCTTTTTCCAGACAGCCGGGTCGTCCGGGTTCTTCGCCCCGTCAACTGTCCAGAACCACAATGCCTGCTTCTGTGCATCTGTGAGCGGCTCAAACAACCCGAACGACACGCTGCCCGCGCCGATCTCTTTCGCGGTGTCGATGACTCTGTGTCCATACTCCAGATATTCATCGCCGCGTTGGGCGTTGATCACGCTGCGCCGCGAGGTCGAAATTGCAGGAATGGTGAGACCTAGCGATTTGACAACGGCCATGAACTCAGCGCGGCGCGCGGGTGACAAATCAGCGAGCCGCAGCCAGCTGTCTGTAGGATCAAGCTCCGTAAAACCCGCATCCGCAACATCGGACAAGGTGTAAGCCCAATCTTCCGCCAACTGATCCTGCACTGAACTGCCATCCGGCAGCATATTGGGATACTGGATCATCGCCGCGGCAATTGGCCAGGTTTCGCGTGTCCATTTGGAAGTCTTCTGTTTCAACTTGGATTCCTGTTCATTTGCATGACCCGTCGCGATCACGCCACATTGCCATTACTTGAGGAAATTTCGGGCTTCCGGTCTCGCAGCCTGCCGATCGCCCAGAAGATGGCTGGAGAGACCAGCAGGAAGACGCCGAACGTCATCAGGGAAGCAACCAAGCCATTCGACCAGAATATCGAAAGCTGACCGCCTGACATCATCATCGACTGGCGGAATGCATCTTCTGCCTTGTCTCCAAGAACCATGGCGAGAACCAACGGCGCCAGCGGATAATCGAGCTTCTTGAAAATATATCCCAGCACGCCAAATGCGATCACCAACCACACATCGGTTATCGAATTGGCAACCTGATAAGCGCCGGAAAAAATGACCGCTACAATGATCGGACCGATGATTGAGAACGGCACGCGCAGGATTGATGCATAAAGCGGTACGGTCGCAATAACCAGAATGACGGCTACGATGTTGCCGAGATACATGGAGGCGATCAGACCCCAGACGAAATCCGGACGGTCGGTAAACAATGTCGGGCCGGGAGTGAGGCCCCATATCATCAGGCCACCCATCATCACGGCTGCGGTAGCCGAGCCCGGCACACCAAGCGCCAGCATGGGAAGAAGCGCGGATGTGCCGGCAGAATGGTCAGCGGTTTCCGGTGCCACGATGCCGCGAGGGTCCCCCTTGCCGAACTTCGATTTGTCGCGTGCAGAACGGCGAGCCACACCGTAGCTCATAAAGGACGCCGCTGTTGGCCCCGCAGGCGTTATCCCCATCCAGATGCCGATCAGCGTGGAACGTGCAAGCGTAAACCAATAGCGCGGCATTTCCAGCAGCGTACGCCCAATCTCGCCAAGACGCACCCGCGCCTTGATACCGTCGAAACGAAGCCCCTCCTCCGTCGTCAGCAACAATTCACCGATCCCGAACAGGCCCATCACCGCGATCAAGAAGGAAATCCCCTTGATGAGTTCCGGTATCTCGAATGTCAGGCGCAAATTGCCGGAGATCGTGTCCATGCCCACCGAAGCAAAGGCGAAGCCGATCATCATGGAAACGAGCGTCTTGAAGGGCGATTGAGCGCCCATGGATATGAAGCTGGCGAAAGCCAGAAAATAAACAGCGAAATATTCCGGTGACGAAAACCGCAATGCGAAATTTGCGACCCAGCTCGAAAGCAGTGTAATCATCACGACTCCGGCCAGCGCACCGATGCCAGCCGAAACGAAAGCAAGCGTCAGGGCGCGGCTCGCATGCCCGGCCTTCGCCATCGGATATCCGTCAAAGGTCGTGGCGACAGACGACGGCTCGCCCGGAATATTGAACAGGATGGATGTTGTCGATCCGCCGAACAATGCCCCCCAATACATGCAGGAAAGCAGAATAATCGCCGAGATCGGGTCCATCGTGAATGTCAACGGCAAGAGCAGGGAAACGCCGTTGGGCGCGCCCAATCCCGGCAGGACACCAACGAGAATTCCAAGCGTAACCCCCAGCATCATCAGCAAAACATGATTGAAGCTGAGTATGTGGGCAAAGCCCTCCATCAGGAGACTGAAATTTTCCATGTCTTTCCTCCAAAGACATCGGACTTTCCGGTATCAATAAATCCCGAAGAAAGCCTCGACCGGGCCTTTAAGGAGCGGAACCTTGAAGCCGATTTCAAAAATAACGAAAAAGAAGAAGGAAACCGCAATGCCGGCAGGCAAGGAAGCCCACCATCTGTAGCGCCCCTGGAGCATCATAGCTCCAGCGATGTAGAGTGCCGTGCCGACATAAAGCCCTAAAATCGTCGATATGGCAGCGAAGGCAACCAGCGGCAAAGCGAAACCGAGAACTGGCTTCAGCCGGGAGAGTTCTACGAATACTTCTCCGCTGCCGCGATATTTCACAAATGCCACAAAAAGATTGACCGCGCTTCCGAACATGATCAGCAGGCCGATATAGAACGGAAAATAACCCGCATCCGGCCCCATTTCCGTCCAGCCCGTACCGGCTTGTTGCGAGCCGTAACAAACCGCAGCCCCCAGCGCGCCCGTGAGGAGAGCCACGCCCGCCTCGACGGTGAAGCGGGAAATTCCGCCTTCGCCTTTCTCACTCATGGATGAGCTCCTTCGATGGAAGATGCAGGTGCCACCGGCACCTGCACAAATGCCCGAAACGTCAGTTGGCTAGCCAGCCTTCGCGCTTGAGCACCGCCGTTACCGCCGTTTCATCGTTCTTGATAAAGGACGAAAGATCGTTTCCGCTCATATAGGCGGCAGATTGCGAACTATCGGCAAGATACTTCGCCCATTCGGGTGTCTCGGCAACTTTCTTGAGTATGCCAGCATAGTAGTCCACGACTTCCTGATCGACACCTGCTGGTAGCCAGACTGTGCGCGGCATGGAGTAATTTTCGATTGCGATTCCCGATTCCTTACAGGTCGGAATGTCGCTCCATCCGATATTGCCAGCGACCTTGCCTTCTCCCTTGAGCTTCTCGCTCTTGAAGACACAAAGGGGCTTTACCATGCCCGCCTGCCATTGGCCGAGGTTCTCGCTTGGATTGTTGACATTGGCGGCGATGTGCTCGCCAGCAAGCTGGACGGCGGCTTCGCCACCGCTCTTGAAGGGAATATAGCCGAGTTTCGAGCCTGTGGCATCGTTGATCATGGATGTAAGAATCTGGTCAACATCCTTGGACTGGCTTCCGCCAACTTTCATGCTCGTGTCTTCCTTCGCCTTGGCGACGAATTCGGCGGCTGTCTTGAAGTCGGACTTTCCGTTGACCCAAAGGATGAACTCGTCCGCAGCAAGGGCTGAAACGGGGATCAAATCGTCCGATTTGTAAGGAACCTTGGCGCGCACGGGCAAAAGGTAGGCGTTGTTCGTGCCGAAAGCGAGCTTGTATGGATCCCCCTTATAACCAGCCGTATAGACAAACCCTTCGGCCCCGCCTGCACTCCCCTTATTGGTCACGACGATTGGCGCGCTCATCAGGTTATACTTGCCGATAATCGACTGGATCGTGCGCGCGAAGATATCGGTCCCTCCGCCGGGTCCGGCGGTTACGACAAATTCCACAGGACGCGTCGGCTCGAATGCATACGCTGACGAGGCGATTATTGTCACTCCTGCGGCGAGACATGCAATGCGCAGAGACTTCTTCATGGTCTTTCCTCCCGGTTAAGCGGCATGGGCCTCCTCCCACGCCGATAATGTCAAAATGCCGACAATCAGGCAGCGTTCGAAAGCGCCTCGGCTCTTTTCGCCATCCGTGCCGCAAGCAGGATCGCTTCGCGGGTAGCACCCACGTCCGCGACCCCTTTCCCGGCGATATCATAGGCTGTGCCGTGGGCGGGCGTGCAAAGCGGGAACGGCAATCCGCCCATCATGGTCACGCCTTTGTCGAACCCCATCAGCTTCATCGCGATCTGACCCTGGTCGTGATACATTGTCAGCACCGCCTGAAAGCTGTCCTTGAGAGCACGCAGGAATACTGTGTCGGCCGGAAAAGGCCCATCCACGTCGACCCCCTTGGCCTTGGCAGCCTTTACCGCTGGCTCAATGATGTCGATTTCCTCCATACCGAAGCTGCCTCCGTCACCGGCATGTGGATTAAGACCGGCTACCGCAATCTTCGGATTGTCATAGCCAGCCTTTCTCAAGCACGCCCAAGCCAGCTCGAGCTCGTCAAGAATTCCTTCGATGGTCAGGGTTGAGGCCACATCCTTGAGCGGAATATGCGACGTAACGCGTGCGTTCCAAACCTTCTCCAGGACATTGAATTCACGCACCTTGCCGGTGAAGTTCAGCACATCGGCAACAAAGCGGATTTCGTCGTCGTAGCCTGGATAGGCAAACCGCATGGCCTGTTTGTTGAACGGCGTGAAGCAAACGGCCTGCGCGTGACCTGCGTCGGCAAACTTCAATGCAGTGCGGAAATTGTTCGTCGCGAAAGTTCCGCCAATCAATGTGGCCTCGCTGCGCACAACATCCTTCGGATCGAGATTCTTCAAGTCAACGAAGACGTGCCTGCCCACCGGCATGTCGGACGCATTTTCGATATTGGCATCCTGAAGATCAAGCTCGACACCAGCCACACGCGCGCCTTCATCCAGTACACGGCGATCACCGAAAACGATGAGATGCGCTTCTTTCTGGACATCGGGCAGTGCGAGAACCCGCGCCGTCAGTTCGGGACTGACACCGGCTGGATCTCCCATTGCAAGCGCAATCACGCTCGGTTCAGCGCCAGTGGCGGTCATTCGCATCCTCCTCGTCTGTATTCTGTATGCAACATGCATATGCTAGTCCTCCACGCGGCGCAAGCATTTTGTATTCTGTATGCAGCATTTTATATTGACGGTTGAAGGCGAGCCAGCCATCTTCGCTCCAGATGGCGAGTTGGATTCGAGCTTACTTTTTGAGAAAACGGTCGATGGACGAAATTCAGAAAACCGAGCCCGCCGATAACGGCTCACAGGCGTTCCGCCGCACTGCTTTGCACGATATGCTCGTCAACCATTTGCGCGACATGATCATCGAAGGGCAGTTGGAACCAGGCACACGCCTGCATGAAGGGCAGCTCGGCGAACAGCTTGGCGTGTCCCGCACACCGCTGCGTGAAGCGATCAAGTATTTGGCCAGCGAAGGTTTGGTGGAACTGGTTCCAAGCCGCGGCGCCGTCGTGAAACGATTCAGTGCAGCCGATGTAAAGGACATGCTTACAGTCCTGCGCAGCCTGGAAGAGCTAGCCGGAAAACTCGCCTGCGAACTGGCTACCGACGAGGAAATAGCAGAGGTTCGGGCACTGCATGATGAAATGATCGGGCGTTATAAGCAGTCCGACCGCTTGCAATATTACAAGCTCAACCAGCAGATACATCTGGCTATTGTCCGTCTCGCCAAAAATCCAACGCTCGCGGATATTCACCAGATGTTGCAGACGCGGCTGAAGCGCATCCGCTTTGTGGGGCATGAGGGCGCAGAAAAATGGGCAGCAGCCGTATCCGAGCATAAAGAAATGATCGCGGCTCTCGAAGCCCGCAACGCGGAACGGCTTTCCGAGGTGCTGGGGCGGCATTTGACGAAAGCCTGGGAACGCGTCCGCGATTCGATGTAGAACGCTCCGGCAGCTAGTGCATGGCTGCATCCCAGCGGGATTACGGCTCAATCGAAAAATCACCTAAATCCCGCCTGCCCTTCAGCTATCGGTAGATTGCGGTATGAATCTCGCCATCTGTACCGCACCAGGCGCGATACATGCCCGGACTGTTGAACGGCAGACTGACATTGCCTTTACGGTCGACTGCAACAAGACCGCCAGAACCGCCAATTTCTCCAAGCTCGCGAACGACAGCGCCCGCCGCATCGTTGAGGGACTGCCCCGCCCAGCGCATCCGCGCATCCACTTCATGGCCCACCGCCCAACGGATAAAATATTCTCCGTGACCGGTGGCAGAAAGCGCAACGGTCTGGTCATCCGCCCAGGTTCCCGCGCCGATGACCGGGCTGTCGCCAACCCGTCCCGGCGTTTTGGCCGTCATACCGCCCGTGGAGGTTGCGGCAGCCAGATGTCCGAAGCTGTCCAGTGCTACGGCGCCTACTGTTCCGTGCTTACGGGCTGGATCGCCGTCATCGGCAGCGCCACTACGACGACGTTCCAGTTCGTCATGCAATGCCTTGCGACGCTGTTCGGTGGAGAACCATTCCGGAGCCATCATTTCCAGGCCTGCTGCTTCGCAAAAACGCTTTGCTCCTTCACCTGCCAAAAATACGTGTTCGGTCTGCTCCATCACGGCCCGCGCCGCCAGCACGGGATTGCGCGGTCCGCAAATTCCGGAAATTGCCCCACAAGCGCGCGTTGCGCCATCCATGATCGCGGCATCCATTTCGTGCGTTTCGTCCGCCGTGAAAACGGCTCCCCGACCCGCGTTGAAGAGCGGATTTTCTTCCAGAGCAATCACGGAAACGGTCACAGCGTCGAGAGCTTTGCCGCCCTTGTGCAGAACCGCTAATCCAGCCTGCAGGCATTCCCGCAGACCAGCGTGATACGCGGCCTCTTTTTCGGGCGTCATATTGGCCTTGAGAATGGTTCCAGCGCCGCCATGCAACGCAATTACGGGTACGAATTTGGACATTTTAACTCACTGTGGAAGAGGTCGGAACAACTTATCGAGCCATACGACCTATCGAAAATTGTCGGTCCGTTTCGACTGGTTCATTTCGCTTTGCGTATTTTCGAGTTCCCTCGGCAAGGGCAAGCTTGAGCAGCGCAGATGCATCTCCCGGACGAACTGCTTTCTCCGCTTCTCGTCGTTCTCTTTTATCGCTGCCGCAATGGCCAGTCCGTAGGGGCCGATAAGAAGTCCCGGCGCCAAATCGGAAGCCTTCTTTTCTCTCGCCTCGTAGTTCACCGCCTCCGCACGAATTTCTTCGCACTGCGGTGACTGCCATTTGGGATCCTGAGATGAGAGAGCAGCTGCATAATTCTGCGGCGACGTCGTGCAACCAACCGTTGCCAGTGAAAGCAGGCAAACAACCCCTAACCCCGAATATTTGACGACCATTTCAATCCATTTCCATGTGCGATGGGTTTCAACGACGATGCAAGACTCTAATCTGACAGATTATCATTGCCTGCAAGTATCGCATCTGCTGCCAAGCCGCCTGCCATGCGATAATCGTCTGACCACTCTTCATCATCAAATACGCAAAGCGCAATTGTCGCGCATCGCTGCCTTTCCCTGAGGATAGCAAGCGCAATTGCATCGACAGGTGCTATTTTTTCGTTTGCTTCCGAGACTTCGAGCCACAAATTTCTGGCCCCATCTGCAATATCACGGGGAAATTCCATGCTCTTTGCCTCTAAACGTGATTCATTGCGCAGCTATTTCAGCTGTTCGAATCACAAATTCTTGCTCGCCGTTTCTATACCGTTTCACAGTTCAACGTATCAGACACTTCTCAACAACGCCGCATTCGAAGCAACTTTGGCCGCGAACGGCAACCGTCACGATTTTATGACTGCAATCGCAAAATGCCTTGGGTTAGGCTGACCTTGGAATACACCATCGGGAATCTCAGTGGAGAGGCTTGGCATGAAGGATGAAGCCAAATCTGTTCGCATCATTCGAACAGTTGTTGAAACGCTGCGCCCACAGTTCAACGTGGAGTTATGGGATGGTACGCGCATAGGCGCCTTCGATGGTCCATCGCTAGTGATCAACGATCCGACAATCGTTCGACAGCTCCTTCTCAAACCGAACTACGATTCATTGATCGATATCTGGACTTCAGGTCGGGTTGATATCAGCAACGGCACAATCTTCGATCTCGCCAAAGCCAGAACCGACGGGAGCGTAAAGAACAGGTTGAAGGAGTTGCCCAAATGGCGACTCCTCAAGGATCTTCCTGCCCTTTTGTTTGCCGGCAAAACCAATGGGCGAGAAGTTCTCAACGGCAAAGAGCCTTTCGTCAGCGGATCAAACAAGGAGGCGATCACCCATCACTACGATGTCTCCAATGAGTTTTACCGCTTATTCCTAGACGAGCGAATGGTTTACACATGCGGCTATTTCACGGATTGGGCAAATGATATCGACCAGGCCCAGAAGGACAAGCTGGAACTGATCTGCCGAAAATTACGATTGAAACCGGGCGACCGACTTCTGGATATCGGCTGCGGTTGGGGCGCCCTTCTGATCTATGCAGTACAAAATTTTGGTGTCATCGGCACCGGCGTTTCGTTATCGGAGGCCCAAACGGCGCTGGCCCGCGAAAGGATCAGACAGGCAGGACTTGAAGACAAGATCACCATTCACGTGAAATCCTATGCAGAGCTTGACGGTCAGTTCGACAAGATTTCGTCTGTGGGCATGTTCGAGCATGTTGGTATCGCCAATTACGATAGCTATTTCAGTGCTGTGAACCGGCTTCTGCGCCCTGGCGGGCTTTACATGCATCACGCAATCACGCGGCGCATGAAAAAGGACAAGAAATCCTTCAACCGTAAAAGCGCGGAGCATAAGGCGCTTGTGAAGTATATCTTTCCCGGTGGAGAGCTCGATCATCTTGGCATGACGGTAGAAAACCTCGAAGGGCACGGCTTCGAAGTCCACGACGTTGAAAATCTGCGCGAACATTATGGCATGACGTGCCGGTTATGGTGCGAGCGTCTCTATGGCAATTTCGATAAGGCCGTCGCTGAAATCGGCTATCCGAAAGCGCGTCTCTGGCTGCTGTATCTTGCGGGATGTTCGCTGGCATTCGAGCGAGGCACCGTCCAGATCAACCAGACCGTGGCTTCAAAACGCAAACGTGGCATTTCCGCCGTGCCGCAGACGCGAGCGGATATTTATGCCGGGTTCGGAAAATCGGACAGCGTCTGAAACGGCTGACAATTCCCAATTACCTTCTCGCGAGGAGTTATTCTTTTTTGTAAAGCGTACGCGACCGTTCAAGATGCCGAAGCATGGCAGCCTCAGCGCGATCCGCATCCTTGACAGACAGGCAATCCAATATCTCCTCGTGCTCCACGAGCGTATATTTCTCTTTGCCGGTCCAGATAAGCATATGAGTGTGATACTCTTTCAGCCAGGCAAGCATGGCTTCGCTCACGGCCACCAATATGGGATTGCCGGAAATCCTGGCGATCCGGACATGAAATTCCATATCGGCTGCGATAAAAGCGTCTGCGTCGCCGAGCGATTCCCGCTGCCGTTCGATGATCTCCCGCAATTCCGCTATATCGGTTTCCGTGATTTTCTGTGCGGTCTCGCGAACAATGCCGCGCTCGAAGAAAATTCGGGCGCTCTTCAAGTCTTCCAGCGTGTCCATTGACTGCGCAAGCATGATCTTGGCGGTTGGGTCCACCTGCTGAAAAATCGATCTTGCAGTCAGTTTCAACACCTTGGCCCGCTCGCCGTGCGAAATGCTCACGAGCCCCATTTTCGCAAGCGACTGCATCGCCTCGCGAATCGCAGGGCGGCCAACACCGAAACGTTCCATCAGCACGCGTTCTGACGGCATTTCGTCACCGGGCTCCAGTTCGCCGGAAGTAATCATGTTTTCGAGCCGGTCAAAAACTTCGTCGGACAATTTGCGACGAACAATAGGTTCGAATGGCTGGTTCATTACATCTCACCCCTCAGGCGCTTTTCCTTCTTATGCATCTTCGACCGTCCGGAGAAAAGTTAATTGCCGTAGCGGGCTGGGCGGCGCACAATTTTTCCCTTGCGTATAGTGGAATACTCATTATACCAGCATACATACATAGACCAGTCGAGTATGACTGGCAACGAACCAATAGCCCGTTCCGGTAGCAGCCATGTATATCCACCTGACCTATCGCATTGAGACCACCGGCAGCATCGAACAAATGGCTGCCAAGATCGCGAGCGATCAGTCGACCGGCACTTTTGTCGCCGTGCCCGGCGAGACGGAAGAACTAAAAGCGCGTGTCGCCGCGCGCGTGCTGGACATTCGTCCGCTAGAAGATGCAACTGTCCCCGCATGGCCCGAACTTGCTGCCGGGCACGGTCCAATCAAGCGTGCCGATGTCGATATTGCCTTTCCACTCGATGCAATCGGCACCGACCTTGCAGCACTCATGACTATCGCCATTGGCGGCGTTTATTCGATCAAGGGCATGACCGGCATCCGCGTGATCGACATGAAGTTGCCGGAAGCTTTCCGCACGGCACATCCCGGCCCGCAATTCGGTATCGCCGGAAGCCGTCGCCTCACGGGTGTTGAGGAACGTCCGATCATTGGGACCATCGTCAAGCCGGCACTGGGCCTGCGTCCGCATGAAACCGCGGAACTGGTCGGCGAATTGATCCAGTCCGGCGTCGATTTCATCAAGGACGACGAGAAGCTGATGAGCCCGGCCTATTCGCCACTCAAAGAGCGCATCGCCGCCATCATGCCGCTCGTTCTCGAGCACGAGCAGAAGACCGGCAAGAAGGTCATGTATGCCTTCGGCATCTCCCATGCCGATCCCGACGAAATGATGCGCAATCATGACATGGTGCTGGAAGCAGGCGGCAATTGCGCGGTAGTCAATATAAACTCCATCGGCTTCGGCGGAATAAGCTTCCTGCGCAAACGTTCGGGCCTTGTGCTTCATGCTCACCGCAATGGCTGGGACGTCCTGACCCGCAATCCCGGCGCAGGCATGGATTTTCGCGTCTATCAGCAGTTCTGGCGTCTGCTCGGCGTCGATCAGTTCCAAATCAACGGCATCCGCGTGAAGTACTGGGAGCCGGATGAGAGCTTCGTCAATTCGTTCAAGGCTGTCAGCACGCCACTGTTTGGCCCGTCCGACTGTCCTCTTCCGGTGGCTGGTTCAGGCCAATGGGGCGGACAAGCGCCGGAGACCTATGAGCGCACGGGCCGCACGACCGACCTGCTCTATCTGTGTGGCGGCGGCATTGTCAGTCATCCGGGCGGCCCCGCGGCTGGCGTTCGTGCCGTACAGCAAGCCTGGGAAGCGGCCGTCGCCGGCATCCCGCTTGAAATATACGCAGCGGATCGCCCTGAACTGGCTGCCTCCCTCGCGAAATTCGGGAAAGGCAACGAGTAATGTCCAAACTTTCCAAAAAATTGCTGCTCTCCTATTACGGCGACGACCTTACCGGTTCCACCGATGTCATGGAGGCTCTTGCCTCCAATGGTGCCGATACTGTCCTGTTCATGAATGTTCCGGATGAGGAGCTGCTTGCGCGCTTCTCTCATTGCAGGGCCATTGGCCTTGCAGGCACGAGCCGCAGCGAAACCCCAGAATGGATGGCGGAACACCTCACGCCTGCGTTCTGCTGGCTGAAAAGCCTCGATGCAGCGATTGCACATTACAAGGTCTGCTCGACCTTCGATTCCGCACCGCATGTCGGCAATATCGGCAAGGCGGTGGAAATCGGCAAAACGATCTTCGAACAGCGCTATGTGCCGCTGATTGTGGGCGCGCCACAGCTCAAGCGTTACACCGCGTTCGGCAATTTGTTCGCTGCCTATCAGGGCGCGGTCTATCGCATCGACCGCCATCCGGTCATGAGCCGCCATCCGGTCACCCCGATGCGTGAGGCGGACCTGCGTTTGCATCTGGCTCAACAGACAACGCTTAAAACGGTGCTCGCCGACCTCGCAACCCTTGACTCGCATGATGTAGATGATCGGGTCAATGTCATTGCCAACGATGCGGACGGCATGTTGCTGTTCGACGTCGATAATCCTGAAAGTCAGCTGCAAGCAGGCGAACAGCTTTGGCGCTTGCGTGCCCGCGAAGGCTGGTTCGTCGCTGGCTCGTCGGGCGTTGAATATGCGCTTCTGGCCGCATGGACCAAAGCGGGACTGATTGGATCAAAGAGAGAGTTTCCGCTTCCGGGCAAGGCGAACCGCATTGCAGTCGTCTCCGGAAGCGTTTCGCCAACGACAGAACGCCAGATCCGCCATGCAACGGCATCTGGTTTTACCGGCATTGATCTCGACCCGCTCGATCTTCTCCGCGAAAACAGCAATCAGGCAATCGAAACCGCCATTGCTGAAGCTCAGAAGGCACTCAAGCAGGGCAACAGCGTGATCCTTAACACCGCCCTTGGCCCTTCGGCTGATCGCGGCACAGAAATCGACAGGATCGCAGGCAGCCGCCACAAACTGGCCCGCAGCCTCGGCTTCATCCTCCGCAACCTTGTCGAACGTGAACAGCTCACCCGCGCAGTCATTGCGGGCGGCGACACTTCCAGTCACGCATTGCGCGAATTGCACGTTGATGCGCTCACCACGCTCTTGCCGCTACCGCAAACTCCCGGATCGCCGCTTTGCACGGCGCACGGTGCTTATGCCGCAACCAACGGTCTGCAGATCGCCCTCAAGGGCGGCCAGGTCGGCTCTGACAGTTACTTCAGCCAGATTCGCGACGGAACCTGCGGCTAATCTGGAATACTCATTGACTGGTTATACCAGTTACGCTACCAGAAGTATGGGAAGGAAAATACAATCATGACAGCTATCGCTTTGTTCGGAGCGGGCGGCAAGATGGGATACCGTCTGGCCAAGAACCTCAAGGGTTCCCGCTTTGACGTACGCCACATCGAAGTCAGCGACGCAGGCAAGGCCCGCCTCAAGAACGATCTCGGCATCGACACCGTCGACGCTGATAATGGTCTTGAAGGTGCTGAGGTGGTCATTCTGGCTGTACCGGATACCATTATCGGAAAGGTCGCCGCAGGCATCGTTGACAAGCTCAAGCCAGGCACAATGGTTATTGCGCTCGACGCAGCCGCGCCGTTTGCCGGTCATTTGCCAGAGCGCACAGACCTTACCTACTTCGTGACCCATCCATGCCATCCGCCGATTTTCAACGACGAAACGGACATGCAGGCCAAGAAGGACCACTTTGGCGGACTGTTTGCAAAGCAGCACATCGTTTCGGCTCTGATGCAGGGGCCGGAAGAAGCCTATGCGCTGGGCGAGGAAATCGCCAAGGTCATCTGGGCACCGGTCATGCGCTCACACCGCGTGACGGTTGAGCAGCTTGCAATCCTTGAACCGGGCCTTTCTGAAACCGTCGCAGCCTCGCTGCTCGTTGTCATGAAACAGGCCATGGACGAAACCGTTCGCCGTGGTGTTCCGGAAGAAGCAGCGCGAGATTTCCTTCTCGGGCACATGAATGTTCTGGGCGCCGTCATCTTTGGCGAAGTCCAGGGTGTATTCTCCGATGCCTGCAACAAGGCAATCGAATTCGGCATTCCGGCGCTGATGCGCGACGACTGGAAAAACGTGTTCGAACCGGAAGAAATCGCAGAAAGCATCCGTCGCATTACGTGACGTCACTTCGGGAGGGCCGCACACGCTCTCCCTTTTTTCGCCCTTTTGGGAAATGGGGCTTATCGGGAGGTATACATGAAATTCACACGCAGAAAAATTGCGCGCGGCTTTGCGATTGCAGCCGTCTCGGCAACATTGGCGGGCAGCGTTGTCATGCCGGCTTGGGCTGCTGATCTGATCGCGATCATCACGCCATCGCATGACAACCCGTTCTACAAAGCGGAAGCCGATGGCGCCGCAGCCAAAGCCAAGGAACTTGGCTACGAGACGCTCATCCTTCAGCATGACGATGATCCGACAAAACAATCGCAGCTCGTCGATACGGCCATCGGCCGTGGCGCAAAAGCCATCATTCTCGACAATGCCGGTTCGGAAGCATCTATTGCCGCGGTTCAGAAAGCCAAGGACGCCAAAGTCCCTTCGTTCCTGATCGACCGTGAAATCAACGCCTCAGGCGTTGCGGTATCGCAGATCGTGTCAAACAACTATCAGGGCGCGCAGCTCGGTGCGGAAGAATTTGTCAAGCTGATGGGCGAAGCTGGCAATTATGTCGAACTGCTCGGTCGCGAGTCCGATCTCAATGCCGGCACCCGCTCGAAGGGCTATCACGACGTCATTGATGAATATCCTGATATGAAGATGGTTGCCCAGCAGTCAGCGAACTGGAGCCAGACCGAAGCCTTCGCGAAAATGCAGAGCATTCTGCAGGCAAATCCGGATATCAAGGGCGTGATTTCGGGCAACGACACCATGGCCATGGGCGCATGGGCAGCACTTGAAGCTGCGGGCCGAAAGGACGTCATCGTTGTCGGTTTCGACGGTTCCAACGATGTCCGCGACTCCATCAAGGCGGGCGGCATCAAGGCGACCGTTCTCCAGCCGGCCTATGCCCAGGCACAGATGGCGGTCGTTCAGGCTGACGAATATATCAAGACCGGCAAGGGACCTGCTGAGGAAAAGCAGCTGATGGACTGCGTTCTCATCAATCCTGACAATGCCGACAAGCTTGAAACCTTCGCTTTGAAGGACTGAGCCCAAACTTGCGACGCCGGGGGCATGCACCGCTCCCGGCACATTCCTGATATCGAGGATAAATTCATGTCAGTGCTGAAGTCAGCTTCCATTATTCTGCTGGCCTGCGGTGTCACGCTTTCGGGCTGCAAAATCATCAAGACGCCGACAGCAGAAGAAGCCGCAGAAGCACGCGGCGATAATTTCAATCCCGAACGTTCGGTTTCCGACATCTGGGAATCAAAAGTTAAGCGGTTTTTTGCCGAGAAAACTGCGACGCTCGACGAAGTGATGCAGGCAGCAAATGCAGATGCGGACGCCGCCGGAGCAAAATACGGCCATCGGGAGAAGCAAGGCAATGCGCCCTGGACTTTTGCCGCCCGGCTGGAAGGCACGGTGGTCGCTGCAGAAACGAAATCCCGCGCTGCCTATGTTGATGTCGATAGCGATGGCGACGGCAAGCCCGATGCCCGCGTGCAGATCGGGCCAACGGTGCGCGGCACGGCAATCCGGGACAGTCTCTCTTTCGTGAACTTTAACGAATTTCGCAACCAGATCGACTGGGCGCAGTTCGGCAAGGCTTTCAACACCCGCATCAATGACGACGTGTTGTCCAAGCTGCCGCGTGAAGATCTGGTCGGTATGAAGGTGAAAGCAGAAGGCGCTTTTCCGCTACCGTCAAAGGGTCAGCTCCCCGTTCTCACTCCCGTTTCCATCTCTTTGGAGAAGTGAACCATGGAGACGGAACTGAACCGGAAGGATGATATCGTCCTCAAGCTTGAGGATGTTTCCAAGGTCTATTCGGGCATTGTCGCGGTCAAGCGCGCCAATCTTGAATTGCGCCGGGGCTCGGTCAATGTGCTTGTCGGGGAAAATGGCGCCGGCAAGTCAACGTTGATGAAAATCATCGCTGGCGTCGAACACCCAACCATGGGGAAGATCATTCTTGATGGCGAGGAAGTGTCATTCGATAGCCCGGCCGACGCGCAGAAGCGTGGCATTGCGATGATCTTTCAGGAACTGAACCTGTTTTCAAACATGACAGTGGCAGAGAACATCTTCGCCACACGCGAGATTACACGCGGTTTGCGGGGTATCGACCACAAGGCGCAGATCGCCAGGGCCAACGAATATCTTGACCGGCTTGATGCAGGCATCAGTGCAACTACGCTTGTCGCCGATCTGCCCATCGGACAGCAACAGCTTGTCGAAATCGCCAAGGCCATTTCGCTTGATGCACGCATCGTCATTATGGACGAGCCGACTTCGGCACTTTCCGCAGCCGAAGTGGACATTCTCTTCAAGGTGATCGCCGAACTGAAAAGCCAAGGGGTGGCCATCGTCTATATTTCGCACCGGCTCGAAGAACTGATGCGGATTGGTGATTACATCACGGTTCTGCGCGACGGAAAAATCACCGGGCAGGAAGAGATCAGGAATATCGATACGCAATGGATCGTGCGCTCCATGATCGGTTCCGATGCCAAGGATTTTTCCAAGCCGGTCACCCACAAGATCGGCGCGGAGCGGTTTCGTGCTGAAAACATCACCCTGCCCCGCCCGACAGGCGGGCTGGCAGTCGACAATGTATCGCTGACCGTTCGGGCAGGTGAAGTTCTGGGAATCTATGGTCTTATGGGGGCCGGACGTTCGGAGTTTTTCGAATGTGTGATGGGCCAGCACGGGCATTCCACAGGCCAAATCTATATTGACGGCGAGGAAGTGAAGGAGCGAGACACGACCCGTCGTATCCGGCGCGGGCTTGCACTCATTCCGGAAGATCGCCAGCGCGAAGGCTTGGTTCAGATTCTGTCGATTGCCAGCAATCTGACGCTGGCGAGCCTCGACCGCCTGGCCCGGATATTCCACATCGCGCCAAAGCGCGAAAAACAGGCCATTCAACAGGCAATCAAAGATCTGTCGATCAAGGCGCCGAACCCGGAATTTGAAGTCACTTCAATGTCGGGCGGTAACCAGCAAAAGGTGGTGATCGGCAAGGCGCTGATGACCAATCCAAAAGTTCTCCTGATGGACGAGCCTTCGCGGGGCATTGATGTGGGTGCGAAGGCCGACGTCTTCCGCACCATGCGCAGGCTCGCCGCCGAAGGTCTTTCCATTCTCTTTTCAACCTCCGATCTGGAAGAAGTCATGGCGCTCTCCGATCGCATCGCGGTGCTCAGCAATGGGAAGCTGATTGCCATATTCGACCGCGATACCGCGACGGAAGCAGACATTGTCGCAGCTTCGGCCAAGGGCCACGGGCATACGCATGACAACGACCACAGCAAACAAACAAGGGAACGCGCGTCATGACAGCCAACACGACGACGGCCGCCACTGACTCAACCTTTAACAGCGGCTCGGCCCTGCTGACGCTGATGAAACTGAGAACTTTCATCGCGCTTTTCGCGGTGTTCATTTTCTTCTCGTTCGCAGCACCGAACTTTCTCTCGACCGCCAACCTGATCCTGATGTCAAAGCACGTTGCCCTTAACGCATTTCTCGCGATGGGCATGACCTTCGTCATCATCACCGGCGGCATCGATCTTTCTGTCGGCTCCATTGTCGGGCTTTGCGGCATGGTTGCCGGTGGCCTTCTGATCTACGGCATTGATCTTGGCATCGGCTATACGATCTATTTCAACATCATCGAAATATCGCTCATCACCCTGGCGGTCGGTATCGCTGTCGGCTTCATAAACGGTCTGCTGATAACCAAACTGAATGTTGCCCCCTTTATCGCGACACTCGGCACGCTTTATGTGGCACGCGGTCTGGCGCTTCTGTCATCAGACGGCCAGACCTTCCCGAACCTCGTCGGTCGCGAAGACTTGGGCACAACCGGCTTCGCATTCTTTGGATCAGGCAGCATTCTTGGTCTTCCGGTATCGATCTGGCTGCTGATCGTGGTGGCCCTGGCCGCAGCTTACATTGCGCGCTATACGCCGCTTGGCCGTCAGATTTTCGCAGTCGGCGGCAATGAACGCGCTGCCCGCATGTCCGGCATCCGCGTCGACCGCGTAAAGATGTTCGTTTATATGTTTTCGGGCTTCTGCGCTGCGATCGCGGGGCTTATCATCTCGTCCGAACTCATGTCGTCGCATCCGGCAACGGGTAACTCCTTCGAGCTCAACGCGATTGCCGCGGCGGTTCTTGGCGGCACCTCGATGTCAGGCGGGCGCGGCACCATCGGCGGGACCATCATCGGTGCATTCGTCATCGGTATTCTCTCCGATGGTCTCGTCATGATGGGCGTATCGTCTTTCTGGCAGATGGTCATCAAAGGCCTTGTCATCATCATCGCTGTGGTGGTCGATCAAGCGCAGCGCCGCCTCCAGCAGCGCGTAACACTCATGCAAATGGCAAAAGCGGGTTAAAATGGCAGAATTGAATGGCGCTCTGATCGGCTGCGGTTTCTTCGCAATCAACCAGATGCATGCATGGAATGACGTTGCGGGTGCCAAAATCGTGGCTATCTGCGACCGCGATCCGGAGCGGTTGAAGATTGTCGGCGACCAGTTTGGCATTGAGCGCCGCTACACAGATGCTGAGGCGCTGTTTGCAGATGGCGGCATCGATTTTGTCGATATTGCCACCACCGTTGCAAGCCATCGCGCCCTGGTGGAACTTGCAGCCGCCCACAAGGTGCCAGCAATCTGCCAGAAGCCTTTTGCCAAGACGCTCGATGATGCAAAGGCCATGGTGAAAGTCTGCGATGAGGCAGGCATTCCGCTCATGGTGCATGAAAACTTCCGCTGGCAGACACCTATTCAGGCCGTGCGCAAGGCGCTCGACAGCGGCGTCATCGGCACACCGTTCTGGGGACGTTTTTCTTTCCGCTCCGGCTTTGACGTCTTTTCCGGTCAGCCTTATCTTGCAGAAGGCGACCGCTTCATCATCGAAGATCTCGGCATCCACACGCTCGATATTGCGCGCTTCATTCTGGATGACGTGACGAGCCTTGTCGCACGCACCAAGCGCGTCAACCCGAAGATCAAGGGCGAAGATGTGGCAACCATTCTCATGGACCATGAAAATGGAGCTACGTCCATTGTCGATGTCAGCTATGCCACAAAGCTCGAAAACGACCCTTTCCCGGAAACGCTGATCGAACTCGATGGCACTGAAGGCACGATCCGTCTTCATCAGGGCTATCGTCTTGAGGTGATTACCCCGGCTGGCACGGCGGTTTCAGACGTTTCGCCGAGACTACTCTCATGGGCCTCGCGCCCGTGGCACAATATTCAGGAAAGCGTTTTTGCAATTCAACAGCATTGGGTGGATAAGCTCGCATCCAATGGAGAAACCTCGACATCGGGTGCCGACAATCTCAAGACCTTTGCGCTTGTTGAGGCTGCTTATGACAGTGCAGCAACTGGCAATCGCATCGACATCAAGGCATTGTTGAAATGAGCAAAGTCGATCCATTCCTGCTCTATGGCACACGCGAAGCAGAAGCCACGGCAAGGCATCTGAAAGCAGGCCTTCTTGCCGTCGATCTCAGCGGTGGCAATCTTCGTACCATCACTTATGACGGCGTCGAGGTTCTGCGCGCTGTCTCCTATCTCGTGCGGGATCGAGACTGGGGAACCTATAACCTAGAAATCCATGATCTGAATGTTGAGCAAAACAACAGCAGTTTCACCGTCACCTATCAGGCACGTTGCGAAGGTCCCGAGGCAACGCAACTCACCATTGATGTCCGCATTCAGGCCGAGAGTGACGGCGCACTCACTTTCGACGCTGTAGCCAATACCGCGACCGGTTTTGAAACCAACCGTTGCGGCTTCTGCATTCTGCATCCGATCATCGGCGTGGCCGGTTCGCCGGTGACTGTCGAGCATGTCGATGGCGCGCTCAACAAAACCCGCCTCCCTGACCTGATTGAGCCGTGGCAGCCCTTCAAGGACATGCGTGCAATCACCCACGAGGCTATCCCCGGCGTCATGGTCGAATGCCGCATGGAAGGCGATACGTTCGAGATGGAAGACCAGCGCAACTGGTCAGATGCATCCTTTAAGACCTATGTGCGTCCGCTGGCTCTGGCATGGCCCTACCGGATCGAAGCTTTGAAGCCCCAGCATCAGCGCATTGTGCTCAACATTGCTGACACGCGCTCAGCAAAACCCAAAGCGACCCAAAATGCTGAACCGGTGAAGATCACTTTCGGTGACGCAAGTGGCGTCATGCCCAATATCGGCGTTATCATCACGCCTGAGGAAGCGAAACAGAGTCTCGCCGCAATCGATCTCCTGCAGGAAATAGGGCCGCAAGACCTGCTGTTTCATTACGATCCGTCGGCGGGACATGAAGGTTCAATCTTTGCAGATTTCGCGGCATTGGCCGCGAACCACAAGGGACGCCTCGCGCTTGAAATCGCGCTGCCCTGCAAAACACACCTTATCGACGAGACGACTGCAATCGCGTCCGATATGAAAGCGGCGGGTTTCACCCCAGATGCAATCGTCGTTTCGCCTGCAATAGACCGGCAATCAACACCGCCCGGCAGCGAATGGCCACCCTGCCCGCCACTCGATGAGGTTTATGCCGCAGCGAGAGCGGCCTTTCCGAACGTGCGTCTCGGTGGAGGAATGCTGAGCTACTTCACCGAACTCAATCGCAAACGCATCCCCGGCCCGCTCGTTGATTTCGTGACGCATTGTACCAATCCGATTGTTCACGCCGCCGACGATCTCAGTGTCATGCAGACGCTGGAAGCACTGCCCTTCATTACCCGTTCGGTACGCGCCATCTATGGCGACAAGCCCTATCGCATCGGGCCGTCCACCATTCCCATGCGCCAGAATCCCTATGGTAGCCGGACAATGGAAAACCCGCATGGCAGACGCATAGCCATGGCCAACCGCGACCCACGTCACAATGGAAAATTCGGTGAAAGCTTCGCGATGGCCTACGCCATATCGGTGCTGAATGCTGGCCTCGACAGCCTAACGCTGTCAGCTCTCACCGGCCCCTTCGGGCTTATTGCCGGCGACAACGAACCCACGTCCGCGGGTGGGAAACGTCCGCTCTTCAACACGATAAAAACACTATCCGCGCTGGCAGGCAAGAAATGGCAGCAGCTCATTTCATTGGGACCTGACTGCGTTTTGGCTTTTGCAACAGAGCAAGAATGCTGGCTGGTGAATATCACCTCACATCACCAAGCCGTCAGCATCGGTCAGTCCAACAAGATCACTCTTGAGCCCTATGCAGTCGAGAGTTTGAAACGTTTCTAGTATTAATCAGATAGTTGCGTCATTCTGATCAGGCTCTACCAGCCTTAGACGATAAAAGTGATTTATGCCCGCCAGCAAGAACTGGCGGGCATAAATGGAAAAGCTTTTCGATCGATCAGAGCAGATTTACGCAATAAGCAGAATCAAATCATTCCCACTCGATTGTTCTAAGCCCAGCTAGTCCATTGATCTAGCTGGGTTTTTTCTTGCTTCCGACGCCGAAAGCCGACCCGCGGGCCGTCAAAAAGTTACAGTGTTGTTTTTTCAGGGAAATTTGGTTGAAAATTTTTTCGCGTGATTCCGGTATCTATCGAGATCGGTCGCGCAAATTTCAGTTTCGATCTCGCGAGCAACTCAAATCGCTCAGCACCGAAAAGTACCGTCGGCGACCTTATCAGACCCATCCAACCATTGCCATGCCCTCCTAGAGTCTCGACATTACGTATCGAGAAAATCCCATTCGCTGCCCATCACCCACCGCAAAGCGCTCAGCTCGCCGTTCAGCATGCCCCACTCAAAATCGCTCCAAGGCCCGAGGTTTTCCAAGCCGACCTCATCCTCCGTTCGCTTTGCGGCAGCCAACGCCCTTTCCCAGACGGTATCGACGGTCATCTTCTGATGGCGTTTGGGATGCTTTTTCCATTCCGCTTCGCTGACGACCTTGTGCTTGCCGCTTTCAATTGCCGCCCTAAGATACCAATGACGATTGTACCAGACCTGACGAAACAGCAGTTTTTCGGCTTCCATGATCTCGCTCAGCAAGCGAGGTTCCTCACGATATTCGAACTCCCATTTCACCTCTTCCATGAAGTCCGGCGCATACGCATTCAGCACTTCACCGATGGCTAAGGAGTAGCTGGAATGTTTCGCCGCAAACAGGTCCGCAAGATCGGGATGCGGCTCACGCTCGTCGCGCACCATGTCCGAGAAATCATGCTTGTTATGCGTCACGAACGCGTATTCTGTGCTTTCGTCAGCTCCAGAGAGAATGTCGCGGTAAACTTCGATTAGAATCGCATCGCCGATGCTATTCTTATCTTTGTGAAACGGAGCACGCTTATCGACCGCACGCTCTGCGGCTCGAAGCTTTACAGCATCGCTGGTCTCGATCACCGTCGTCTGGGTAAAAATTTTCTCGATACGTTGAACGCTCTCGTGGACGGCCTCACCAAGGATGGTAATGCGGTGGTCGATATCATCCAAGCTGGCCAAGGCCTCCTCTCGACCTTCTTCTTTGCCGAATTGCCGCACAGCCTCCTTGACCCGCTTGAAAGTGCTGCTGAGGCTCTTCCCGCTCTCCCGGATGATACGATCTTTGTTGCGAGCAAACTCATCAACTGATTGCTTCGGCAAGATCAGGTCGACTTCGCCGTCCTCGATCATCTGCTCCAGAGCGGCGAGCGTCGGCTGGTGCCGATAATCCTTGGCCATGTCGAGCCACACGCATGTATCGACTAAGAGATGCAGCACGAGTTCGCCTTCTTGTTCATCCTATCGATCTAACCGCACTCGCAGACGGCGCGCACGTTCCTGAAACGCGCCTTCGCCGCCTTCGAGAATGTCGCACACAGCCTTGCGGATCTCGGCGTTTTCGAGACCACCTGACTTGTAGGTGATGGGAGGTAGAGCGCCATGCGGGTGCGGGCCCGCCTCCGCGATGATGATCTGATCCGCGTCCGTGTTGATCACGAGGTTGGCATTGTGTGTGACCATGATGACCTGACGCTGCGCCTTCGCCTGCACGAAGAGATGCACCAGCTCCTCGAACACCGACTTGGGATCGAGATTCTCTTCCGGCTGATCGATCACCAGCGGACGATTGTCGCTGTCATCGAGGGCCAGATATAAAAGGAGCAGCACGATCCCCCGCGTGCCAGGAGACAGCTTCCGGATGTCGACGCCATCATAGTCGATGCCATAGCGGATCGAGAGGTGGTCCGTGCTGAACAGCCATTGGGCGAAGCGCTTCGACCAAGCCCGAAATTCGACCTGATCGGTATGTGCGACCGGCGAGTGGTCGAGAAGATCCTTCTGATAGAGCCGGCGGAATTCTGCCATCGCGGCGCGGACCTTGGCGGAATCGCCAGTCTCCCATGCTTCCTTCAGCACCTCATTCGCCTTCTGCACCAATGTGCCCTTGCCGCGGAAAGCGCCGGCCTTGCGAAGGTCGATGAGCCCGTCCTCTGCCTGTGTCGCCCACTCCTCGACGTTTGCGATACGGGCCACCGAAAAGGAGAGCTTCTTCAAAGTGCCCGAGGCGGCTGCTAGCCGGGCCATCAGCGGTGCATATAGCTCTTCCAGCACCGCTTGTTCCGCAACCAGCGCATCAAAGGCACGTCCATAAGCCTCCTCGCGGTCCTTCTGGAGCTCACGCGCACGCTCCTTGGCGCCCTGCGCGTCCTTCAATTTGTCCGCGAGCGTCTGCAGCGCAGCGGTTTCCTTCGCGATGCTGCCAGACAGCGCCGTATATCGCCGCTGCGTCTCCTTATCGGCGCTGACCAACTTCTCCAGCCGGGCCATCTCCGCCTCGAGCACCGCCTGCGATAGCGTGCTGAGATCAGTAGCGTCCGGGAAGAAGGGTTTGTTCGGGTCGCCCGGCGCAGGCGCGGTCCCCTTGAGCTCGGCGATCTTGCCGTCGACCCACTTCACGTAGCCGGCAAGGTCGTCGTCGACCGGCCCCTTATAGTCGAGCAGGAAGGAGGCCCACTGTTCCGGCGACATTCCGCTGTGAGGGTGCCGACCTTGGGCCTGTCGCAAAGCCTCGGGCGCCTGATTTCGGCGCAAGTCCTTCACCTCGTCTTGCATCGCGAGGAAGGTCTGCCGCTGGCCGGTAAACCGGCGAAGCTTCGCACGGACCTCGTTCGCAGCACCGGCTAGCTCGGTGTGCCGTTGCGCGCGTTGCTCGCTTCCGGCCGACACGAGCTTGGCCCGATCAGCAGTGTAGGCATCGACCAGCTTCTTCTTTTGGGCAACTTGGCCCTCGAAGCTGGTGACCAATTTTTCCTTCTCCAGCTCGGCGCTGATCAGATCGGAAATCTGGGAAACGGCTTCCGCCTCGCGCTCACGCGCAAGGCGATGGCGCGACGCACGCTGTTCGAGCAGTTCTTCGAAATCCAGTGCGCCGTCGCGGGACTCGTCCGGATGCGCGTTGAAGATCACCCGCTCTATCTCTCGCAACAACCCGTCCGTCAGCCCACTGGACGAGCAAAGCTCCTCGACAAATTGCTGGGATAGATAGCGAACCCGCTCATAAGCAAAGGGGCCATTGGCGTCTGAGCCGTCAAGCCGGCGCATGCTCGGCGCGCCAGCCGCCCAACTCACCTTGACCTTGCCGTCTCCGATCACGTCGCGGGCGCGGACGAGGAAGGACGGGTTCGCCCATTCGTCAGCATTCCACGCCTCATCCGTTATGGAGTCGCAGCCGGCAGCAATCATATCGGCCAGCGCGGTCTTACCCGACCCGCGAGCGCCGATAATTGCGACCAAGCCGGGATTGAGCGGGATGATGGGCGTGGTAACCCATGGCGCGTCCAACACTTCGATCTGGGAGATCACCTGCGATGGCGTCGCGGTTCCCGGCGGTTCAGCCCCAACATAGGCGCGACCACCCGGATCAATGCAGGCCTGTCTAAGCGCGTCGAATTCCAAGCCGCCCTTGATCCACGAGAAGCGATCGCCGAAAGGAGTGGCGACGTCTTCGATCTTATGTGCGTCGCTCCCATGAAGGCAGGGCTTGAGCCCACCATACAGGTTGCGGATCTCGGCGGGACCGAGGGCGCGCTCCCCAAGCCAGAACTCCCGCTGGGCGCCGCTGCTCGCGAAGATCACATCCGCGAAGCCCTCGATCTCGCGCCGGATCGTCTGGTCGGCTGCCTCCCGAACGCCCGAAGTGCCATCGGTCGCGCCGCCGGCGACGGCGATGAGTATGTTCTTCTTGGCCCATCCGCTTTCGCCAAAAACTTCGCGAAGCTTCTGGAAATTCACCTTGAACTGGTTGGCTCCGTAGGCCAGCGCTGCTCGGTCATCGGTGATGGTCGGGTCCGCCTTCTTGCCAAGACGAATGAGCTCTGATCTCGTGCAGTCGAAGCGATCTTGCATCACGTTGAACTGGAGCCGTGATAGCAGGCGCTGCAGCTCCTCAAGATGCCTCGGGTCTTCCGGGCTAACGAAGAGATGGAGATTGACGAATCCCCCCTTGGCCGTCGCCACATCGAGGCGAAGCTCGACATTCGGGAACACGAGCTTCGCTTCTGGCAGCCGGCCATTGGCCCTATGCCGCAGCACCTCCTCGTAGGTGTCGGTGACATAGTAGTCAGTGACTGCGATGGCCTCGATCGCAGGCACGGCACCCTCCAGTGCTGTGAGATAGTCCTCCCATGCCGTCGGCCCAGTGAATTGATTGTTCATCACGGTGCCGGGCGCGTGAATGTGCGGCTCCCACCGGCGCCATTCAGATCCCCGACTCAACATCCTCCCTCAGCCCCTTTCCTCGCACGCTTTTCCTTGTTCTGAAGCCCCAGCATTCGCGCGTGCCGCGATATCTGCACATCGATTCATAAGGTCAGCGAATGGCTCTGCATCCTCCAACAGGAGGCCATCGTCGACCATGCGGGCATAGTCCTCTTCCAAGGCCTTTGCGCCGTCGCCGGCCGGGACGAGCTGCAGGTTGCCATTGACGGCTGCAGTGTAGTCGATGGCCGATCGGTCGGCCGCCTTCTCGGCAAAGAACATCGCTTTGTGCCGTGCAACGGCGTTTGCCAACTCACGATCGGCGATAGCGGCTACTGCCAAGCCCGCCTCGTCGAGCCGGACGACGTCATGCCAGTGGCGGGCGAAACGATCACCGCGCAGTCGCTGCTGCAGGCAGAAGACGTGGATCGCCGTCGCCTTCTCCCAGAAAGTCCGTTCGGCGTGCATCACCCTCGGCCGGGCGGTCGGGAAGTCCACTCCATCAACCAAGCCAGCCGCATCACAGGCGATGTCGCGCAAGCTTGCCGGCTCGCCGGTCGAGCGCGCGCCGAATTCGAGCATGACGCTCGGCGCCACATAGCCCGAGCCCGCCGTCGTCGCCTCATAGTCGATGAAGAGTTTCTCACCTTTGACTCGGATCGCCGCAGACAGCGGTCCGGCCGCCAACGCCTCGGCGATGACCGGCTGAACGGAACCCGCCACCCATTGCGGCAGACGCTCACGCACCGCGCTCGTCCAGCGCTTTTCCTCGCTTCGTGTCTTCGGTAGCGCCTCGCCATTATTTCCGACGAGGTCGGGCGCGAGCGCGCGAATGTCGTAGGTCAGATCGACGTCCTCGGAAAACCGCCGGATGACCCGATAGGCTTTCGAGAGCGAAGTACCGCCCTTGAAGACGAGATGTTCGCCGAGCGGCGAACCGTAGAGCGTCGCCAGCGCCCACACCACCCATGCATCCTTCTCAAGAAGATGCGCCGGTCGGCCTGAGCGGTCGGCAGCGACGATCAAGGCTTCCCGGCGATCCTCGGCCGGAAGGAGCAGGAAGGCGTCAGCCATGCGCGACCTTCCCCACGCTGCGCGCGAGCCAGGTCGGAAGCTGAGGGGCCGCTGCTACCAGCTCGCTGAAAGCGGCGGGCGGCAGCTTCCGCTTCAGCGTCTTGAGGGCCGCCTCGGCCTTTTCCGGCCCGAGCCAGGCGAGTGCTCGCACCGCCTGACCCGCCGGCCGATGTGGCATGGCGAGCTGCCAGCGGGGGGCGTGGCGAAGCTCGACGGTCTGCTTGCCAAGGCTCATCTTCCGGGTGCGCCCCGACGTCAGATAAACTGATCGGACCGGCACCTGCGTCGTAAGTCCGAGGCTGTTGGCGGCGGCCGCTCCGCTCGAGACGATAACCTCGCCACGCTGGGCGGCGAGCGCCTCGACCGCCTGCTCCACCGATGGCGCCCTGGTCCCGAACCGGCTCGTTACCGGCAGGAGGTAAACACCACGGCCGGCTCGGATCAGTTGTCCCCGCTCGGCCAGGCGCGACAGGGCCTGATCCACCGCGGCGCGATTGCCAAGGTGAAGCAAGCTCTTAGCAGCGACGGGCGCGCCCTCCGGCAGCCGCGTCGCATGCTCAAGAATCTGTTCAGTCAAGCGCTGCATGGCCATGTCTCCTGTCAGAAATATACGCGCTTTTCTGACAGTTTTCAACCGGAACGGCCACGGCCGGCCAGGCCTCATGACACCCGTTAGGTCAAAGGACCTGCCAAGCAGGCGGCAGTCCGCCTTTCGCTACTCGCCAATTTTCAAGGTCGGGATGAAGCCGCCGACGGAGCGGTTTTGGTCATAAATATGCAGCGGTAAATCGGCCTTGGGCATCAGCACCCTTCCAACCTCAACCGCCGCCGATGTTGGGAGCGCCGGAAAAACGTTGATGGTGGCCCGTTCCCCGTGAACGGCCTTGATCCGATCGAACAGACGCCGAAGATGACGCTTGAACTCCACGAGATCCTCGGGCCGCCGCATAATGTCGTTATGCGGGTTTTCCGCCGTCAAGGACCAGATAGCAGTATCATCACCGAGTACCGCGCGAATTCGATCGTCCGTCACCGTCGCGCTTAGCGCCAGCTTGAGCGCAACGTTTGCGGCTGCTGGTCCCGAATATTCCTCGACACGGAAGCTTATCGCGGGTTGGTTGGGCTGCCAGCGCCAGGTCGCCGGCTCCCGATACCGCTGATGGACCGCGACCGGGACGATGTCTCCCAAGAGATGCCCTAGCTGGATGAGCAGAGGCTGCGGCGCCAAGGCAAAGACACTGAGCTGTTTGATCTCCTTCTGCTCAATCCGCTCCTTCACCTTACGAGCAAAGACGCGGCAGAGGTTATCCTGCTGGACAGTCCAATAGCTCACTTCGTGATCAGCATAGTCACATCCGACCAACTCAATATCGATCGTTCGCCCTTCGGCGGGATGCCTGTCGGGTGGCATGGCCATGAAAATCGAACGGGTCGAAACGAGCGCGTCCCGCTGGCCGATATCGGCCGCAAACCGGATGACATGCGCGGCCCGCTCTTGCGCCATTCCGGTGACAATCGCGATTCGATCCTCATGCTCCGCCTTCATCTCGAGAAGGACGTCTTCCGGATGATCTGCGAGATAATCGACATCCACGCCCTTATGGTGCTTCGCACAGAGCAGCATCAGGTTGTTCAGATCTTTTGCGAGCGCAGGTGAGCGAACCGCGTCCCCGCGTGGCCCATCGGCGCTATCGGCAACGATGTGCGCTATGAAGCCGAACTTCCCATCCTCGCGACCAGCCATCAGGTCGCCGATCAGTTCCTCATTGCACCCCCGGTATTCGCACCGGCCTCCGGCCTTTGCCCATAGAGAGGTTTGAATTTTGTGGGGGATTTGCGTTTTTGCCATGGTGAAGTTCCGATCCGACTCTGTATAGTGTTCACGTTTTATCCTCAAAGCTCAACCGCGCAGTTTGGCAATCCACACGCGGCTCCTGGGCATACTTGGAGGCCGCCTGTGGACCAGCAGACCCTTACCCGCGAGAGCGAGGAATTCCTGGAGGATCTTGCCGAAGAGCTGAGCGTGCCACCTAGCCGCTACGAGCAGGCGGAACGAAGCTACAAGTCCCTGGGAGATTGGCTTCATCGCGATGCTTCGAGCGTCCGACAATACGGCCCGAAGGTCTACGTGCAGGGGTCGTTTCGGCTCGGCACCACGATCCGTCCCGCGAACGAGGCCGAGGAGTACGACATCGACTCAGTCTGCGAGTTTCAGAAGCTGTCCAAGGCATCCCTCAGCCAGCAGCAGTTGAAGATCTTGCTCGGCGCAGAGATCGAGGCGTATCGCAAAGCGCAAAGCATGAGCAAACCGCTGCGCGAAGGCCGTCGTTGCTGGGTTCTGGATTATGCCGACGGCGCGCAGTTCCACATGGACGTGGTGCCTTCAGTTCCCAATGGTCAAAGCGCCCGCATCCTCCTCGAAGCCCGAGGCCTCGATGCGCGCTGGACCGGCACGGCGATCGCCATCACCGACAACGAATGCCCGACCTACACTGCCGTCACGGATGATTGGCCACGCTCGAACCCCAAAGGCTACAGCGAGTGGTTCAAAAGCCGGATGGCAGCCGCTCTCGAACGACGTAAGCGTTTGCTGGCGGAGAGCACGCGGGCCAGCGTCGAGGCGATCCCCGATTACAAGGTGCGCACGCCTTTGCAGGCAGCAATTATGATCCTGAAGCGCCACCGCGATCACAGTTTCGAGCAACGCAAAGACGAACGGCCGATATCGGTGATCATCACCACCCTCGCGGCACATTCCTACAATGGCGAGGAGACGATCGGCCAGGCGCTGGTCGCGATCCTGACTGGTATGGACAAGCACATCCTCTGGCACAACAATCAGTATTGGATTGCGAATCCGACCGACCCCTTGGAAAATTTCGCCGACAAATGGGCAGAGCATCCAGAGCGGGCTAAGGCATTTTTCGAGTGGCTGGAGAAGGCCAGGACGGAATTCGCTCAAGCCGCCCGTTCGAACGATAGAACCCTTATCACCGAAACCCTGAGCCGCGGTGTCGGCGGTTCGCTGGCCGACCGCGCAGCGCGCCGCCGCCAGCCCCCGGCACGCCCCACGCTCCTGAAAACCGCATCAGTCGCGCCGGCAAGTGCGGGTCTATCCTTTCCCGACAGGAGTCGCGTTCCAACGAAGCCGCAGGGGTTCGGCGGCACCAAATGATCTGGTGGCTCGAAAATCCGGCACGGGCGCGATCTGAACGTCAGAGCGTCGCCGAGCTCGCCGAACGCGTGAGCTGGCTCAGGAACGTTCGATGGTATCTGTCCAATAGCGCCGCGCTCGCCGTTGATTTTGAGATCGACCACGACGGCCAGGGCGTCCCGCTCACGATGACCTATGCCGAATTTCATCCCAACGCCCCGCCTATCGTCGTCCCGCGAGATGGCAGTCGGTTGTCGAGTCATCAGTACGGCGCTGGCGGGAACCTGTGCCTGGAACATCGCGCCGACAACTGGGAAACCACGATCACCGGAGCCATGATGATCGAAAGCGCTCATCGGTTGATCGCCGGTGAACGCGATGGCGATGGTCCCGAATTGCCCTCGGCGCACTCTACCTCGATCGGTCAAAGCGTCCGTGGCTCGTACTTCCGGTTCCTGCTGACTTCGCCGCTCGAGGAGCGGCTGAAAGCGATCGAACCTGGCCAATCCGTCGAGATCGGCGTGGCGGAGAAGTACCACGGCGAAACGTTCACCGTCACGATCGCCGAGATCGACGGCGCCGCCGACATGCGCGCCTGGCCCCCAGGAATTCGGGAGACGACTAAGCGAGGTCACGCGATTCGCCTCCCGGTCGGAACACCGATGCCCACTGCGACGCAAGACAGCATCGCAACCCTGCTCGGTGATCTCGGCTTCGCGACGATGCGTGAGCAGGCATTGACCGCGACCGGCGAGATGGACCTGGTGTTGATATCCGGGACCGATATAGCGCACTTCTATGCCTATGATGGTAGTCAGAAGCGCCACTTCGGGCGCTCGCGGATCCTCAACGTCGGCGGAGGCACTCGGCTCCCGGATAATTATGCTGTTCTCGTGACCAAACGCGTCGGCGTCGTCGGCTGCGGCTCGCTGGGGTCCAAGGTAGCCGCCATGCTCGCGCGCTCGGGCGTGCGCCAGTTCACGCTTGTCGACGATGACATTCTGTTTGCAGCCAACATCGTCCGAAACGAGCTCGGCGCTCCGGCGATCGGTGTTCATAAGGTCGATGCACTGAAGGCCCGGCTCACGGAGATCGCAGGGACGATCGACATCACAGTGCGGCGCGTGGCGCTAGGTGGGCAGGAAAGCGCAGATTCCACCGACTCCGTGATGTCGGCGCTGCAGACCTGCGACCTCATTATCGACGCAACCGCCGACGCCCACTGTTTCAACTTTTGCGCCGCGGTCGCAAAGGGGAGCCTGAAACCCCTCGTATGGGGCGAAGTGTTTGCGGGCGGCATTGGCGGCCTCGTGGCACGCGTTCGATCGGGTCACGAACCCGAACCCCACCTCGCGCGCAACCAGATCAACGGTTGGTGCGAAGCGCATGGCATTCCTGCTCCGCTCGCAGGCTTTGCCGCACCCTACGCTGCAGCCGCGGGAGATGGTGCGCCACCGCTCGTGGCTGACGATGCTGAAGTTGCAATCATCGCGGGACACCTGGCGCGTTTCGCAACGGACGTCCTCATTCAACCCAACGACAGTGCGTTCCCCGTTCCGGCCTACGCTGTCGGCCTACGCCGAGCGTGGATCTTCTCCGATCCATTCGAGACCTGGCCCATTCAACTCGCCGGTTCTGAACCTTGGAAGGTCGAGCAAGACTCCGCGTCGGCGGCCGAGAGCCTGGAATTGCTTCGTGAACTCCTACCCTCGGCGTTCAATGGTCACGATCAGTCTTCCAAGTAACCAGCGAGCCCGCTTTCGCACCTGCCTGAGGCGAGCCGGAAGGCGCGAAATCGGCGGCATCCTCATGGGTGAGCAGGTCGCACCGGACCATTTCCGTATCGTCGATTTCTCCGTCGACGCCACGAGCGGAACGGCCGCTCACTTCGTCCGCAGCCCTGATCATCATGCCGAAGCCCTCGACACCTTCTTTCGAAAGACGGGATCAGATTTCAGGCGCTTCAACTATCTCGGTGAATGGCATTCCCATCCGAGCTTCCCGGTAAGGCCGAGCCAGGAGGACATGATGTCCATGCAAAATCTCGTGGATGGCGAGCGGGACATCGAGTTCTCCGCTTTGATGATCGTCAGACTGCGATACCTCATTTTGTTCGAAGCCGCCGCATACATGTTCATCCGGAATGGAGTGCCCGGGCATGTTGCACTGACCCCCTGACCCCCGCTGCTAGCCCTTCAGCTTCTGCTTGCCCTCTTCGAGAAAGCCCGACAGCAACGTCTCCATTGCCCCCATCAAGTCGTCCGGCTTCTCTGCGCGGAGCTTTTCCGCCTGTTCGACGAAAGGCGTGAGCAAGCCCTTCATTACATCCTGCGACGTCTCCAGCCGCCTGAGCATCTTCAGCCCGCTTTGGGCATAGCCGAGAAACTCGGCGTTTCGCGCCGTTATCTCGGCCAGCATCTCATTGGTGATGCGCTCGCTCGGTGCGGCGAATTCGCCGTCGACCCAATCCACATACAGCGAGGCGTTCTTGGCGCGGTTTGATGTCTCGTGGAATTCGTCCTGGGTCAGCCTGAACGCCTCCATGGCAGCCTCCCAGTCGCCACGGGCCTTCGCATCGGTCTCGGCCTCAGAGCCCTTCAGCATGTATGCATTGGATCTGTTCTTGGCCGCGTGACGACCGAAGGCGGCCAGCACTTTCCTCTGATCGACTTCGAACCCAAGAACCAGGCTGACCGCCCAGGCGCCGAGGTTGTTGACCTTCGAACACTCCTCGAGGGAGATCTGGTGGAGGCAAAGGGCACGCGCCACCGCGCCGGCTTTCGCCAGAAGCTCCGCCTCGTAAAAGAGGCGCTCGGCATTATCAAATGTCTTCTCGGCACCGCGGACGAGAACCGCCAAAGGCGCCTGGTCGTGCTTCGCAGCCTTCTCTCCCCTGTCTTCTCGCTTGGTATCGTTCATTGTTGTCCCGGCATGTTGTAAGCAGAAATACTTCAGCGACCGCAGGCGTTTGCCGTCGAGACAGGAATAGCACATGACTGCTGCCGATTGGACGCCGGTATTCGTCCTGCCGAATATTCCATTGGAAACTGCGATCGGCTGCGAGATCGCGGCGCTCGCGCCCGCGAACGACCACCGCGTTGCGGCCCTCAAGCGGACGCATCCCACGCTCCGGCGTTTCCTCAACCGTTTTGCCGATAACTTCGGACAGAAGTTCGAGCCCTCGGTCCTGATCCTGGACGCGGCCGCACCGCCGATCTTTCGCGACGTGACGGCGCTGGCGAGTTTCCGCGATCTCATTGCGCTCTCGGCAGTCACCCACGGCCGGGCGCTGGAGCTCCGACATCCGCGCGGGCATCGCGTGCTCTTCGGCGAGGCCTTCGCCATCTACCCCTGGATGCTCGACCGACATTATGAGGATGTGATCGGCAGCACGCCGGCTATCCTCGGCACGCATGAGCTCTCGCGCTTCAAGGGCCAATCGTCGCCGGCCCTGTTCCGCACGTCGCTCGGCGAAAGCGACATCGACCAGCCGCTCCTTGCAGCACTCATGGCGCGCTGGCGTCGTCGCTACGAAGCGGCGGAGCCCGCCTGGGAGGACGTCGCGCTGATGCGCTCGCTCAACATGGCGTATCACGCTTCCCTTTTGCCGGCCGGCACGGACACGACGTTCTACGACGTCGGGCGGGTCGTCTCCCTTTGGGTCAGCGCTTTCGAAATTCTCGTGCATCCCGGCGGAAGCGGCCAGGCCAACCGCGACAAGGTGTTCGAAATGATCGAGCGGACGCCCTGGGCAAAGGTCGAGAGCGGCCAACTCGCCCATGACACGGGCGGCAAGACCAAGGTGAAGCGCACCTTGGCGTCTTGGCTCTATCAAGTGCTCTACGAATGCCGGAACGACTTCCTTCACGGCAATCCCGTCGAGCGCGGCAATCTCGTTCTCCCCACGCCGCAGCGGACGATCTTCGAATATGCCGCACCGCTCTACCGCATCGCGTTGACCGCGTTTCTCCCGCTCACATACGGCGTTCCGATGCCATCGGCCGAAGACGCGCGCGCATTCGGCGCCTACATCGCCGATCGCATGGACTTCATGGGACCGCAGAAATCCGCGGAGGAAGCGCTCCTGACCGCAACGCGGCCGCCAGCGGACCGCGCCGCACGCCGCGCCCGCGTCACTCGCCCTGCGCCTTAGTCGTCGGCGCCCGCGTCCGGCTCCGCGATAAGTTCTTCTGCGAGTTCCGAAAGCCACAGCGAGACATCCTCGATCTCCACCGCACCGGCGTGGACCGCGTAGTAGTCGCCGACCGTCCGGAACGCCTCGCCAAAACGATCCGCGAACATCTTCTGCAGCTTGTCGTTCCTACTCAGTACACTCGACAAGGCGCGACCGCCCTGCAGGAACTTGAGCGCATGTTCGGTGCCGAGCAGATAGAGATATTTTCGCTTCGCCGTCGGATGCTCAGCGAGCAGTAGATAATCCTTGAACACGGAATTCTGGCGGATCGATTCCGCGCCGCCCCGCCACCGGATGAATTTGAACTCGGCGACCCGCAAGTTGGTCTCCAGGTCGAAATCGCGCCCAGTATTCCCGGCGCCGAGCGACACATATTCGACCCGCTCGTCCGGTTCGAGGATGTGTGGAAGGCAGAGCAGGATGCCGAGCGCATGGATGGTCACATTGATCTGCCCAGCCAGGCGCTTCATCTCGGCGGCCGCGGCCAACGCCTCCCGACCCGCGCCAGCGCCCTCAAGAAAGTTTGCGCAATCCTCGGCCGCCACACCGCGCACAGCGCTCTCGATCCGCGCCAGTGTCTGCGTCAGATCGGGGCCGGTGAACCGCAAGAGCAGGTCGCGAATATCGGCCGGATTCGTCATGCGCCCGCCTGGCTGGCGAAACGAAGCCGATCAATCTGATTGTAGTTGATCACCGCAGGGTCGGCGCCGATCACCGGAAATCGGCTGACCACATAATGCACGACTTTCTCCATTCCCAGTTCCTGTTTCAGGAGATGTTCTCGGCCACGCTCCTTCTTCAGTGCGCGCGCATAGTAATTCGTCAGGGACCGGTTATATCGGACGAACAGCGCGCGCTCAGCCTCAATCTTCGACAGATCAATCCAGTTGTTCTTGCACTGAATGTTGAAGATGACGCCGCCACGTGTGGCGACGACGTCGAATTCCTTCCGATTGATCCGCTTGATGTCCGTCACGTTGAAGCCCATGCACTCGAGGTCGCGTTTCACCATGTCCTCGAAGATGAAGCCCTCATGGATCTGGAAGCGCCGGCGGCTGCCCAGGTGAACATTCTTGAATGCATAGAGGAAGCGCGACAGAAGGTTGACGTTCGAAATGACCCGGTCCCCCAGTTCGAGGAACGGCTGATAGGCATTGGTGTTCGTCGCATAGTCCGAGGGCTTGTTGACGAGCAGCGCCTCAAGCTCAACGGGATCGAGTGCCGATTGCGCACGCAACATCGAACGAAACTTCTCCTTTCCGATCTCGACGTAATAGTCGTCGCGACAATGGCGTGCGAAGGCGACCACCAGCAGGCCCATGGCGGAAAAATCGGAGTCCTTCAGGCCAAAGGCCTCGTAGGTCGCCCCGATCAGCGTCACCCCATTGCGCAGTTCGGCGGCTGAAAAGATCTTCCTTCGATCCACAGGCTCCATGGCAGGCATCGTGAACTGGTCGCCGCGCAGCTCAGCCATCACGTGGATCGATGCGCGCTCCGGTTCGAGAGAATAGTCGTCCAAGGTCTCGAAGCCGTGGCTCGCCATCGCGCCGATGTGGTCGACCTCCAGACTGAAATCCGGCAGGGCCTCGAGCAGCGCGAGTTTTTGATGGAAGCTGGTAATGGCGACGCAGCTATGCTCGACCTGTGGCATGAGAACGGTCAGAGCGTCGTAGGGCTGGAGAACGAGCGAGCCGGAACAGGCGCAGGGCATGGTGTACAGCAGCGAGACGAAATGCCGTCGCCGCGACTGAAAATAGTCGACCGCCCTACCGATCGTGTCGAGCGTAATGTTTGCGCTGCGAGCGTCGAGCCCGTGCGCCGCAAAGGCCGTGCCCATGGCGCCGGCATAGAGCATGACGCGCGTGAACCGAGAGATGACCGACGGCTCTAGATGTGGCGCGAGCGCCTGACGCACCGCCAGCCATGTCGGCCCAGGGTTTGAGACAAACGCATCATCCAGCCGGACCGCGCACAACCAGGCTCGGAGCCGATCGTCGGCGATCCCGAATTTTGGGAGATTGATAAACTCCTCCACGGCTCGGATCGTCTCATGCCATGCGGCCACCGCGTCATCGCGCCGATATTGGGCGAGGACGGAGAGCACGCCGTTGCCGTGTGCGGCCAACTGGCTTTCGATCAGCGCCCTCGCTTCAGCTCCCCATATCGTCCGCATGACGTCCGTCTCTCCCGAGCATTGCGGCGCACTCCTGCTCATTCCGTCGACAAATTGCTGGTAGCCGCCATTGACAGGCGCTTATAACCGGCCATATTTGCCCGGTAAAGGAGGCCGCTCATGTTTGCCTATAGCCCCGAGAAATTCGCGTCGCTTTACGCGTCCGAGCTTGGCCAGCGCATCTGGTCCTTCCTCACCCTGCCCGAAAACGTGGCGCGCCTCGAGACGGCGTCCGAGCTGAGCAAACCTGCGGTCGAAGGCATCGAGGAACAGCTCCTCGCCGAATTTCGCGAGGACATCCTGGCTGATCGCGTCAAGCAGATGGTCGGCCACATGGTTCGCCAAATCCTGGAGCAACAGGGCTGGGTCCTCGACCAGGCCGACGTGAAGGTTCAGTCGGTGCCCTTCTCGAAAGCGGCACGCTATCGGCGCCCTGATTGGGTCACGTTCCACGCCTTTCGCAGCGCCAGCGACCCCTGTGACGTCGCTATCACCGACCGGCGGCAAAATGCTCCGCTGCCTTCCGATACCCGCTGGACCTATTACGCGACCTTCGCCAGCCCGCTCAAAGCGGCCGTGGCCTTCGGCGTCCGCGACATCCGGCAACTGCGCCAGCAGGTTCATTCCCAGGGCTATCAGCGCCTGCGGATCGAACGCATGCTCCGCCGCGCCTAAGCAGCGAAACAACACAAGCGGAGGCAATATGGCGATCACGGCCAAAGACGTCGAAGAACTACATACCTACGCCACCGGCGTGATGGGGCGCGCCGATCATCATGCCGGTAAGGTGAAGGGCATCGCGCTGGCGCTGCTCGGCGGGATCATCTGGCGTGGCGAGCCGGATTCCATTCGCATCCGCCGCTTCGCGGGCAGCCCCGCCAACATGCTTTGGGTGAACATCTCGGGTAAGACTTACGTCTTCGCCTATAATCACGAGACCGAAAAGATCGAGATCCGCGACCGCACCCAAACGGGCGCGGTGCTGCACGCGTTCGACGATGCCAACACCGCCGCCGATATCGAAGCGGCCTTTCGGGGGCTGTGAGCGATGCTCGTCGCCCGCGCCCAGCTCAACTTCATCCGTGACCTGCTCGCCCGCTTCGAGCGGGACGACAGCATGATGCGTCCTGTCGCCGACTATCAATCCCAATATGTCGCGATCATCGCCCTCCTGCGTTCGGTGGGCCATGTGTTCGAGAAGGTGGACTGCACCGACCCCGGTCGGCGCGCATGGAGCAAGGCGCAGTGGTTGATTTGGAAGAAGGAGCCGATTTTCGGGGACTTCATTGAGCCGACGCGCAACGCCCTATTGAAGGAATTCCAGGGCGGCCTGCATCTGCGCAGCGACGCGTTCGGACCGATCGCCGTCGTGGTCGACCCTTCCATGCCGGGTGGTGTGTCTCATGTCGCAGGTTTCGACGCCCGCGAAGTTCGCGACCTATCGGGCAGACCGGTGCTGCCGAACCTTCATGCCGCCATCGCCTTTTGGGATCGCTGCCTCAAGGAGGCCGAGGCCATCTTTGGTGAAGCACCTGCATCTCCGTGATAGGCGGCGAGATCCCATCATGAGCGCGCACGCCGAAAGCCACCTGCGATGGCGACATCGAGAATGACCTCGTCACCGCCATCTTGGCAGGCCCACAAAGCAGCCGACTACGATTCCACGATGACCAGCCGATGTGCGGCGCTTCTGGCGGAAATCATCGCAGAGCCGGCGTGTCGCCAGGCCATCCTTTCGGATCCACGCGATCTCCATCGCGAGCTGTTCGCATCCTTCACGCCGTCAGGCTATGACGAGTACGCTGGCAACTATCGCGGTACGCCCGGGACCTCGCTCACTGACCGGAGGATTTCCGCCGACGGCCAGATGGAGCCCGGAACGCAGTATGAATTCTGCCTGCCGGGCGAAGTCCCTGCACGGATGGCTCAGCTATTGCGGCAGACCCGCGATTTGCTCGATGACGAGAGCACAGACGACTTCGGCAAGCTGATCGCGTTGACCTACACCTTCTGCTGGTTCGGGAAGATCCATCCGTTCCTTGATGGCAATGGGCACGTCCAGCGGGCGATCTTCGCGGCGATGGCTACTGAATTCGGCTACCCGCTCTCTGCACGTTTCTCTATTCATCCGCCGCCCTATGACAGGTTGCTGGCAACCGCCTTGGAAATCTTCACGCGCGCGCCCGTCGGCGAGGAGAATGGCGAATTGGGCTTGGTCGCCGAATATCTCGGCTTCTTCCTCGACGGCCCGTTCAACGCTCCGCGCAAGCATGTCGGCACGACGACGCCTTACATATAGCTTCCGTCTTTAAATGCGTCGTTGTGGGGAAAGCCTTCCCCTGCGGCCGAGCCCGAGGTCTCTGCCGACCCCTTCTGCGGGGGATCCCGCAACGCCCCGAGAGTAAGAGTGGGGACCGGATATCCGTGACGGGTTGAGTGTCGAGAGAGAGGCTCCCGGCGCCCGTCATGGAGTTTGGTCCCATGAACATGCAGGTTCTCGACGCCCGCCGCGACATGAGCGGCGGCTACAAGGTGGATGTCAGCCGCGGCGAGCGGATCGGCCGCGTTTCCTCGGAATGGTTCTCGCGACCCGATGACGAGCGCTATCTGTCCCTGACGGAGCTTGCGGATTCGGTGCGCAGACGATCCGAGCGCAGCCGGACCCGCGTCGTGGAAACCGCGCTGATCCATGTCGAGGCGAGCCGCACCGACCCGGAGCGCCTGTTGCTCATCCTGCCGGGTTCGGACACGCCCGTCGCGCCGACCCATTGGAGCTTCGGCCAGCTCGCCAGCCGGGTCGGCGCTCCCGCCGCCTACCTGCGTCAGCTTCCGGCAGCGCTGGCCGGCATCAATCTGCAATACGGTCTGACCTCGCATCGGGCCGAGCAGATCAAGACGCTCGAAACCGACAACGGCCGCATCGAGCTGCGCGCCGTCACCGGCCCCGACTATGGCCGGATTTACGACCATGAGCTGGTGGAGGCGGTACAGCGCATCGCCGGCAACGGCACGGGCGACACGCGCTGGAAGGTGCCCGGCGTGCTCGACTGGTCGACGGGCGTCTACAATCCCCGCGTCGACATCACCAAGGACACGACGACGCTCTATGCCTCCGATCGCGACGTGTTCCTCTTCCTCGTGGACGATCTCAACCCGATTGAGGCCGGTCGGCTCCCCGATGGTTCACCCGACCTCTATTTCCGCGGCTTCTACTGCTGGAATTCCGAAGTCGGCGCGAAGACGCTCGGCATGGCGAGCTTCTATCTCCGCGCGGTTTGCCAAAACAGGAACTTGTGGGGCGTGGAGGATTTCGAGGAAATCACCATCCGTCACAGCAAATACGCGGCATCCCGTTTCGCCCACGAAGCTGCGCCGGCGCTGCTCAATTTCGCGAACTCCTCGCCGATGCCGTTCATCAACGGCATCAAGGCGGCCCGCGAGCGGGTCGTCGCGAAATCGGACGAGGACCGCACTGAATTCCTGCGAAAGCGCGGGTTCTCTAAGGCCGAAACCGGCAGGATCATCGATACGGTGCTGGCCGAGGAAGGTCGACCGCCTGAGTCGATCTTCGATTTCGTCCAAGGCATCACCGCCGTCGCGCGCGACAAGACCCACCAGGATGCTCGCCTCGATATGGAGGGTAAGGCCAAGAAGCTGCTCGACCGCGCTGCCTGACTTCCGTGAAGCCGGACGCGCGGTTTTCCGCGTCTCCGGCTTTGCGCCTTCGTGTCCTTCCGTTTCTCCGTATCAGTAGCGCTGCCCTCCAAGAGTGAGAGGGCGGCGCTTCGCTTCGTGACGAGTTCGGGTTCGAGAGAGAGGCTCTCGGCGCTCGTCGCGGAGTAAGGAACATGGCAACTGCCGTTCAGAAGATCACTCTGTCGTCCTCGCGCGACATTCCCTTCAATAAGCTGGTGCTGAGCCAGTCGAACGTCCGGCGCGTGAAGGCCGGCGTCTCGATCGAGGAGCTGGCCGAGTCGATCGCGCGTCGCGGCCTGATTCAGAGCCTTCATGTGCGCCCCGTTCTCGATGGCGAAGGTCAGGAGACCGGCATGTTCGAGGTCCCCGCCGGTGGCCGCCGCTACCGTGCTCTGGAAATGCTCGCCAAGCAGAAGCGGCTCAACAAGACCACCCCGGTCCCCTGCGTGGTATCGGCCGCGAACGCCGCCATCCTCGTCGACGAGGTTTCCTTGGCCGAGAACATTGAGCGCGCCCCGCTCCATCCACTCGACCAGTACCGCGCGTTCCAGGCGATGCGCGACAAGGGCATGACCGAGGAGGACATCGCCGCAGCGTTCTTCGTCGACGTCACTATCGTCAAGCAGCGGCTGCGCCTGGCGTCGGTTTCGCCCGCACTGCTCGACATCTATGCCGAAGACGGCATGGAGCTGAAGCATCTCATGGCCTTCAGCGTGTCGCACGACCATGCTCGTCAGGAGCAGGTCTGGGAGCAGATCCGCAATAGCTGGCAGAAGGAACCCTATCATATCCGGCGCCTGCTGACCGAGACCACGGTGCGCGCCTCTGATAAGCGCGCCGTCTTCGTCGGTATCGACGCCTACGAGGCGGCCGGCGGCGTCGTGATGCGCGACCTCTTCGAGACCGACGACGGTGGTTGGCTTCAGGATGTCGGGCTTCTGGATCGCCTCGTCTCCGAGAAGCTCACGATGATCGCCGACGAGATCGCGACCCAGGGCTGGAAATGGGTCGAGGCAGCCATCAACATTCCCTACGGCGTCGCCCATGGCCTTCGTGAGATCAAGGGCGTTCCGCTCGATATCACTGCGGAAGAGCTGGCCACGCGCGACGCGCTGCAGGACGAACTCGACCGCCTGACAGCCGAATACGAGGACGCGGATGAGCTTCCGGACGAAGTCGATGCCCGCCTCGGCGAGATCGAGGCGGCGATCGACGCGCTGGAAAACCGTCCGGTCCGCTACGACCCGGCCGACATCGCCATCGCGGGCGTGTTCGTCAGCATCGACGCCGACGGCTCGCTGTCCGTCGATGGCGGCTACGTCCGGCCTGAAGACGAAAGGCCGGTTGAGGTTGCCGATGAAACGGCGCCGGACGATGACGTCGATCCTGAAACGGGCGAAATCCGCACGCCCGCCGTCCAGCGCGCGGTGATCACCATCGGCGGCCAGCCTGTGCAAACCGAGGAGGAGAACGAGGACGATGGCATCAAGCCACTCCCCGAGCGCCTCGTGATCGAGCTGACGGCCCATCGCACGCTGGCGCTGCGCAATGCGCTGGCGGAAAATCCACACGTCGCCATGACGATGTTGCTGCACAAGCTCCTCAGCGACACGTTCGTCCACACCAACCCGACCGGCTGCCTTGAGGCGAATGTTCGCCACATCTTCTTCTCGGCCCAGCCCGAGGATCTGAAGGACAGCCCTTCCGCCCAGGCGGTGAACGATCGCCACGAACGCTGGGGGGATCACGTTCCCGCCGACGATCAGACTCTCTGGGACTGGCTAACCAATCTCGATGACGGCACGCGCATGGAGTTACTGGCCCATTGCGTCAGCTACGGCGTCAATGCGCTGTTCGAGCGTCCGAACCCATATTCCGGCTCAGGCGTCAGTCAGCACGGTCTCGACGTGCGCATGGCGCAGGCCGATCGTCTCGCGCGCGTGACCAAAATGAACATGGTAGCTGCGGGCTGGAAGCCCACGGTCGGCAACTATCTTGGTCGCGTGACCAAGCCCCGTATCCTCGAAGCCGTGCGCGAGGGCGCCGGCGAACGGGCCGCCCAACTCATCGAGCATCTGAAGAAGGGAGACATGGCGAAGGAAGCAGAGCGCCTGCTGGCCGACACCGGCTGGCTCCCTGAACCGCTACGTCTCACTAATCTCGGCGAGGGGCAGGCCGTGAACGCACCCGTAGACGGTGGCTCCAGTGACGAGGCGATACTCCCGGACTTCCTTTCAGAAGACGGCGACAGCGAAGACCAGCTCGATGCCGAAGACGACGAACCGGCGGCGATCGCGGCCGAATGACCACGACAGCGGGGAGCGGCGCTTGTCGCTCCCCGCATCCTTGTTCAAATAAACATCCATGGATTGCGTTTATCGGCAACGCCAGGGATAGTTTGCTTGAGTCACAATCGTGTGCGCACCACATATCGAAGCTATCAATGATGATGCGCAGAGAGGGCGAACAATCGAATGGAAAATGAGGATCGGCCGCGAACCACATCTGATCGCCGGATTGCCTTACTCATCGATGCGGACAATGTGTCCCACAGCAAGATCGCTGCGATACTGGCGGAACTTTCAAAATACGGCACGGCCAATATCCGCCGCGCCTATGGCGATTGGGCAAGCGCCAATCTCAGGAGCTGGAAAGACAAGCTGCACGATTTTGCAATCCGGCCCATTCAGCAGTTCAGCTATTCAGCCGGCAAAAACGCGACTGATATTGCCCTTGTGATCGACGCGATGGAACTTCTCTACACGCAGAAGCCTGACGCTTTCTGCCTGGCTTCCAGCGACGCCGATTTCACGCCATTGGTGATGCAGTTGAAGGCCAATGGACACGACGTCTACGGATTTGGGGAACGCAAGACGCCCGCACCGTTCGTCAATGCCTGCACGACCTTTCTCTATCTCGATAGCTTAGATGATGCTGAGCAGCCGATGGCTCCTGCAGTACCCGGCGAGAAACCGAAGGCCAAGACCGGATCAGCGGCCAAATCCAAAACGCCCGCTGAAAAACCCGCCGACAAGCGAACCGGCAAGTCTCTATCGCAGGATACTACCCTTGTGACGATCCTGCGTGGTGCTGTGGAAGCAACAGCGCAAGAGGACGGATGGGCTGCTATGTCATCGGCAGGAAGCGCAGCCAAACGGCAGGCGCCGATCGACCCACGAAACTATGGGGTGAAGAACTTTCCTGCACTCTTCGCGGCAACCGGCCTCTTCGAAATAGTGAAGATGGAGAGCGGGCAGAGCTACGTCGCAGACAAGCGGAACAAGGACCGCACGCCACAGCCGAGCCGATAGAGGCAAGGAATTCGATCATGGCCGCTGATCGCAAAAGCGCCCGCCTTTCGGCCGGGCGCTTTTTTCATGCAGGCTAACGCCGCCATCTGAGAGCGAGAGGGGTGCCGGAACGGGCGAGTTCGGGCGGTCGAGAGAGAGCGCCGGCCGGGCTTTCCCGTTGTCGCTCTCCCGAGGATCTCCCGATGACCATCCTGTTGCCCGTGGCCGCCCCGGCCGCGTCCGTTGCCCGTGCGCCTGCCATCCTGTCGGCCGCCCAGAACCTGCTCGGCCATCTCGAACGCGGCGAGCGCATCGATCCATCACTGCTGCGCGCGGCGATGGAGGCCGCCTTCAGTGCCTCCGATTCCGCCGGCGCCTGGGACTGGAAAACTGCCTATGAGGCATGCGATGTCGCGACCGTCCTGTTCCTGCGCAAATACGGACGTGCGCTTTTCCGTAAATCCGCATCTCCGGCAGCGCGGTTTTCCACGTTGTCGAAAATCACCGGGCTCCTGCCGACCCACACTCGCCGTTCGGAGGAAAGCCAGGCGCTCCAGCAAGTCTCGACGCCGGTGCCGCTTGGCCTCGCTGTGGTGACGGCGGCGGCCATCACGCCAGACGACATCGTGATGGAGCCGTCTGCCGGCACCGGTCTGCTTGCCATTCTCGCATCGACGGCTGGCGGCTCGCTGTTCCTCAACGAACTGGCCGACATTCGCGCCGATCTCCTCGCCTCTCTCTTCCCGGCAATCACCGTCACGCGGTTCAACGCCGCACAGATCGACGATCATCTCGACCCGGCAGCCGTTCCCTCCGTCGTGCTGATGAACCCACCATTCTCGGCGATGGCCAATGTCTCCGGCCGAGTTGCCGACGCCGGGTTCCGCCACATCGCCTCGGCCTTGAACCGGCTTGCGCCCGGTGGCCGGCTCGTAGCGATCACTGGCGCCAATGTCGGACCGGACCTGCCGGACTGGCACGATGCGTTCGTGCGTTTGCAGGAACGCGGCAGTGTCGTCTTCTCCGCTGTGATCGCGGGCGCGGTCTACGCCAAGCACGGCACGACGTTCCCGACCAGGCTGACCGTCATCGACAAGATGCCGGCCGACGACCCGACCTTGCTGCTGGCATCGGCTGGCACCGCCCCCGACGTGGCGACGCTGCTCGACTGGATCGCGCGGGACGTTCCGGCTCGTCACGCTGTCACCCTCCCGGCGGCTTCCGCTCCGCGTGTCGTCACGGCGCCGAAGACGGCGCGCAGCTATCTCGCCCGTGCCGCTGACGCACGCCCAGCGCCGGCCAGCGATCCCGACGGCATTCCGCTCGCCTACGAAACCGTGGACTGGACGCCGGGCGAGGGCGCGCACCTGACCGATGCCATCTATGAAGAATACGGATTGCAGTCGATCCGTATTCCCGGCGCGCAGGCGCACCCGACCAAGCTCGTTCAGTCCGCCGCCATGGCGAGCATCGCGCCGCCGAAGCCGGGCTATCGGCCGACCCTGCCGGCAAACATCCTTAGCCTGCTGTCCGATGCCCAGCTCGAGACAGTGATCTATGCCGGCGAGGCGCACAGCGATTATCTCGCCGGATCGTGGACCGTCGATGAGACCTTCGACGTCGTGAAGGCCGCGCCCACCGATGCCGTTGGCACCGTTCGCTTCCGCCGCGGTTTCATGCTCGGCGACGGCACCGGCGCTGGGAAAGGTCGCCAATCCGCCGGCATCATCCTCGACAACTGGCTCCAGGGCCGACGCAAGGCGGTCTGGATCAGCAAGTCCGACAAGCTGATCGAGGACGCGCAGCGCGACTGGGCAGCACTCGACATGGAGCGCCTGCTGGTCACACCGCTGTCGCGGTTCCCGCAGGGCAAGCCCATCACGCTGTCGGAAGGCGTCCTATTTGCAACCTATGCCACGCTACGCTCCGACGATCGTGGCGAGAAGGTTTCGCGTGTCCGGCAGATCGTCAAATGGTTGGGCTCCAACTTCGACGGAGTGATCATTTTCGACGAGAGCCACGCGATGCAGAATGCCGGCGGCGGCAAGGGAGAACGCGGCGACGTCGCCGCCTCGCAGCAGGGACGTGCGGGCCTGCGGCTTCAGCACGCCCTGCCGAATGCGCGCGTCGTCTATGTCTCCGCCACCGGCGCCACCACCGTCCATAACCTCGCCTATGCCCAACGGCTCGGCCTCTGGGGCGGCGATGACTTCCCCTTCGCCACGCGTGCGGAATTCGTGGAGGCCATCGAGGATGGCGGTGTCGCGGCGATGGAGGTGTTGGCTCGTGATCTGCGTTCGCTCGGACTCTACACCGCCCGCTCGCTCTCCTACGACGGCGTGGAATATGAGCTGGCCGAACACCAGCTCACCGATGAGCAGCGCCGCATCTACGATGCCTATGCTGGCGCCTTCGCCATCATCCACAACCACCTCGACGCCGCGATGGAGGCTGCCAACATCACCGGCTCGTCTGGCACGTTGAACCGGCAGGCGAAATCCGCGGCCCGCTCGGCCTTCGAATCCGCGAAACAGCGCTTCTTCGGGCATCTGCTGACCTCGATGAAGACGCCGACCCTCATCGGTTCCATCGAGCGCGACCTTGCGGCTGGCCATGCCGCCGTCGTGCAGATCGTGTCGACGGGCGAAGCCCTGATGGAACGTCGCCTGGCCGAAATCCCGACCGAGGAATGGACCGACGTGCGCGTCGACATCACGCCGCGCGAATACGTCCTCGACTATCTCGCCCATTCCTTCCCGGTGCAGCTCTACGAGCCGTTCAGCGATGGCGAGGGCAATCTGTCTTCTCGTCCGGTCTATCGCGATGGCCAGCCCGTTGAGAGCCGTGAAGCCGTCGCGCGCCGCGACGAGCTGATCGAACGCCTTGCCTCGCTTCCCCCCGTGCCGGGCGCGCTCGACCAGATCGTACAGCGCTTCGGCACCGACATGGTGGCCGAGGTAACGGGCCGCTCGCGGCGGATCGTCCGCAAGCCGGGTGTCGGCGCCACAGGCGACCGGCTCGCCGTGGAGAACCGCGCTCCGTCCGCGAATCTCGCCGAGACCGCCGCTTTCATGGACGATCTGAAGCGCATCCTTGTCTTCTCGGACGCCGGCGGCACCGGCCGCAGCTACCATGCGGAACTGTCGGCGAAGAACCAGCGCCTCCGAGTCCACTATCTGCTCGAACCGGGCTGGAAGGCCGACGCTGCGATCCAGGGGCTCGGCCGCACCAACCGGACCAACCAGGCGCAGCCTCCGCTCTTCCGACCGATCGCGACCGACGTGAAGGCGGAAAAGCGCTTTCTTAGCACGATCGCGCGCCGGCTCGATACGCTCGGCGCGATCACCAGGGGACAACGCCAGACCGGCGGCCAGGGCCTGTTTCGCCCCGAGGACAATCTGGAATCCAGCTATGCCCGCGACGCGCTGCGCCAGCTCTACCTCCTAATCGTGCGCGGCAAGATCGAGGGCTGCTCGCTCCATCGCTTCGAGTCGGCCACCGGCCTCAAGCTGATGGATGATAACGGTATCAAGGACGAGCTGCCGCCGATCACCACGTTCCTCAATCGGCTGTTGGCGCTCACCATCGAGCTGCAGGGCATCCTGTTCACTGCCTTCGAACAGCTCCTCGATGCGAAGGTGTCGGGCGCGATCGCCAGCGGCGTCTATGACGTGGGCCTCGAAACCCTGACGGCGGAAAGCTTCGTCGTCACCGATCGCACGACGATCTACACTCACCCAGCGTCTGGCGCGGAAACCCGGCTGCTGACCATCACCCAACGGACCCGCAACCGTCCGCTGTCGCTCGACGACGCGCTCGGCTGGCTCGATGATCGTGGCGCGAAGCTGCTGGTGAACGAACGATCCGGGCGAGCCGCCGTGCAGGTTCCAGCACCGTCGCTCATGCTCGACGACGGCGAGATCGAACGCCGCGTTCGGCTGATCCGCCCTATGGAGCATCATCATGCCTCGTTGAAGTCGATAACGGAAAGCCACTGGCAAGAGGCCGACCACAGCGTCTTCGCTACGGCCTGGACGCGTGAACTCGGCGATGTGCCCACCTTCAGCGAAAGCACCATCCACATCGTCGCGGGATTGCTGCTGCCGGTGTGGAAGCAGCTCCCGAACGAGTCGACCCGCGTCTATCGGCTTCAGACCGACGATGGCGAGCGCATCATCGGTCGCCGCGTCTCGCCGGCCTGGGCCGCGAACGCAGCCTCGACCGGCACGACCAGCCTGTCGGCCGACGACGCCTATGCGGCTCTGAGCGACGGGCGGACGATCCTCGATCTGGCGGAAGGTCTTCAGCTTCGTCGCGTGCGCGTCATGGGCGCTAATCGCATCGAACTGTCCGGCTTCACCGAGGCCATGCGGGATCGCCTTCGCGCCTATGGCCTCTTCACCGAGATCATCTCCTGGTCTCTGCGATTCTTTGTTCCGATCGACAGCACGGGACCGACCGTGCTCGGCAAGCTGCTCGACACCTATCCGGTGGCCCGGATCGGCAAGCGGGAGGCTGCGTAATGACCCGCCGCGACGCTTCCGACCTCGCAACCCGTCTCGGCCGTCGGGCCGAGGCGGTGTGCAAACGCTATCTCGGCGTCGGCTGCCGACAGGGCAACTATTGGCAGGTTGGCGATGTTCGCAACACGCCGGGCAAGTCCATGTTCGTGCGCCTGAAGGACACAGCCAAAGGCCCCGCCGGCAAATGGACGGATGCCGCGACGGGCGAGCATGGCGATCTGCTCGACGTCATCCGTGAATCGCTGGGCCTCATCGACTTCGCGGATGTCGCCGAGGAGGCCCGGATGTTCCTCAGCATGCCACCCGATCCTGAACCGCAACCGAAACAGCACGCGCGCACGCCAGCTCCATCGGGGTCCGCCGAGGCTGCACGCCGACTCGTCGCGATGTGTCAGCCGATCGGCGGCACGCTCGTAGAAGCGTATTTGCGCGGACGCGGCATTACGGCTTTGCACGGATGCGGAAGCCTGCGCTTCCATTCCCGGTGCTACTATCGGCCCGACGAGCACAGCCCGACCGAGACCTGGCCGGCCATGGTCGCCGCCGTCACCGACCTCGCCGATAGGATCACCGGCGCGCATCGGACCTGGCTCGCTCCTGACGGGTCAGGCAAGGCGCCGATCGACATCCAGCGCAAGGCGATGGGCGACCTTTTGGGGCACGCGGTCCGCTTCGGGCTCTCAGGCGACGTGCTGGCGGCCGGCGAAGGGATCGAAAGCGTGCTATCGGCCCGTGAGGTCATGCCTGGCATGTCGGTGGCAGCGGCACTCTCCGCGGCGCACCTCGCCGCCATCCAGTTCCACGATGCACTGCGCCGGCTCTATGTCGTGCGCGACAATGATCGCGCCGGGGACGGTGCGAGGAACACGTTGATCGAACGGGCGAACGCGGTCGGGATCGAGGCGATTGCCCTGTCACCCATGCTCGGGGACTTCAACGAGGATCTCCGCACCTACGGCCGTGACGCGCTGATGGGGCATATCCGGGTGCAGCTCGCACCGCAGGACGTGGCCCGCTTCATGCTGCTGGCGGCATAGATCGGCGGCTGAACGGCGGCGGCGCACGGCCGCCATCATGCTCGCATGATGCACGATCCCTTGGAGAGGACCGCGCCTCGGCCTTTGAGAGGGCGATCGGCCCACAAGCGGCTCGGACAGGCAATGCCTGCGGCCGACTATTTTCCGGCGGCGCGTGCCGCGCCTTTCCATCGCGAAACAAAATAGCCGGCCTTCGGCATCCTCCGCGTTCGCTCCGGCCCGGCGCGCGCGCCGGGTGCAGGTCCGCTCCGCCCGTGGGCTCCGTCGCCATGAAGGCCGCGACGGTCGCGGTCCAGCCAAGGGAACATCCCATGAACGAGCACGACGACTACGAACCCCACCATGAATCGTCACCCACCGATCACGTCCTCAACGAACTCCAGCTCCACGGCTACCGCCCCTTCGCCGACGAGCCGGATCAGCGTCTCCTGCCAGACGGCAATCAGGTCGCAGGCGCTGTCGCAGACATCTTCGATGCCCTGATCTTCACCCTGGAGGACACGCGCCTCGAACCCGACCTCGACGATCTCCTCTGGTCGACCGTCAACGTCTTCCACCGCGCCACAGAGCGGATCGCCCGCGAACTCGACGACAACGAGCAGGCTCAGAAACGCTCGCAGCGGCAGCAGGACGGCAGCGAGGTGAAGTCGGTCGAACTCGAGCGCCAGATCGCCGAGGGCAAGACGCTCATCGAACGGCAGAACGCTTTCGAGCTAATGCGCGACCAGGCGGCCGAACACTACGAACGCCAGATCGGCAAGCCCTGGCTTCCCCGCACCGGCTCAAAGGTCAACCATCGCAACCTGACCTCGGCGATGATCGACAGCCGCGACTTCCTCATGGCCAAGAAGCGGGCAGAACAGGAAATCCTTCTCCCTCCCGGCCCGAAGATCGTCGTCACCGGCGGACTGGACTTCAATGACCACCGGCTGATCTGGGCCAAGCTCGATCAGGTCCACGAGAAGCACGCCGACATGGTGCTGATCCACGGCAAATCCCCGAAAGGCGCCGAAAAGATCGCCTCGCTCTGGGCCAAGAACCGCAATGTCCCGCAGATCGGCTTCGCACCCGACTGGACGAAGCACGGTCGCGCAGCGCCCTTCAAACGCAACGATGAGATGCTCGACATCGTGCCGAAGGGCGTGATGCACTTCCCCGGCACGGGCATCAACGACAACCTTGCCGACAAGGCCAGGAAGCTCGGCATCCCGGTCTGGAAGTTCGGCGGCGCGTGAGCGCCGCCTATCTCAGGTCGATCTTCCAAAACCGCAGCACTTCCTCAACTTCCGCTTTCGGGTAGTGGAGGTAATTGGCATTGGCCAAATCAGATCGCACCTTCGATTTTCGTTTCGCGATCTCGCGCTCAATGCGCGATGTGAAGGGAGCACTGCCCGGCGGCAGAATGCCCGGTCGGTTGGGTGCAGGCCAACTCTCCGGATAATCCGACGGTATCCAGCCCGACCGAACTTGTTCCGCCTGTGTCCCCACAGATTCATGCTCGCATGCCCATCCGTAAAGATGGAACGAACAAACCCGCAGCATTGCCTTGATCTCGGGAAGCGTGTCGGTGAAGCCCTTCAGCGAAGTCGGCAGCCAGACCATGTTCGCGACACATGAGAAATAGCGCGGATCCCGCACGACGTTGCTGCGTTGCGCGAAAGACGGATCGTCATATCCCCAGATGTGGCAGACGGTCCAATTCTTCGGCTTAGGCGACGCGACGTCGAGAGCGGCCACGAGCGCGTTCAGTGCCGCCACGTTTCCCTCGAACTTCTCGGCAGTCACGCCTGTCGCCTTCCGAGTGTTCGTGTATCGGCGAGACCAACCGGCATCGTAGAGTGGGCGGCCTCGCGCCGTGTGCGGCGCCCAGACCGGCAGCGCGCGGAAAGTGTGCGGATGAACCCACCGTGCCGTTCGCTCGATCAATTCAACGATTGCGGGGATGTCGGCACGAAGCGCCTCGTTGCCGTCGGGCACATGAAATCCACTCGCCACTGTTCCCCCGCCATGATTATCGCCTCCGCTGCGCGAGACGTCCGGCTGAAGTCTTGGCACTTGGGCTGTTGAGATATTCATCGACTACCATTTCGGACCGGCTGACGCACCCCCGCTTTTCTGCGCTGATCCTTGGTCCGACTGATCGCTTGACGCCATCAACCCGTAAAGGGTCGGCTATGCGAGCATGCCGCCGCTGCGGCTTCGCCTTCGCGGTGATTGCAGCGCCCAGTCCGACACATCGGGCGCCTGTGAGCGGGGGATGGTCCTCCGCTTCAAGCAGGAGCCGGATCAATGTCCCTCAACGACGCTCACGCCTTCGCCTTCAGCCTCGCCGCAACGCTCATGGCCGCCATTGTCATCTTCCGTGCCGGCGACGGCACGCTCTCGGTCACCCCCGCAGCCGAATACGACGGCGATGCCGCCGAAATCGTCAGCGAGATCGATCCTTTCGCCCCATGACGGGGCGAAGATCGTCATGGCCGAGACGAAAACCTTGCCGGTTTCCGCTCCCGCTGACGGTTATCTTTTGCTATTCTCTGTTTCTCGCCGTGGTGGTGGTGGAGGCGCGACCGTCAGAGCTTTCCTCACGGAGACACCACCATGATCTTTCTTGGCATTCTTCTTTCCATCGCAGCCATCGGCTTCTTCTGCTGGCTTCTGTTCACGCTCGCCGTCTTCGCGCTTCCTTTATTCGCAGGGCTGAGCGCCGGAACCTGGGCTTGGCACACTGGTGCGAGTTGGCTCGGAGCGATCGTCATCGGCATGGTCGCTGCAGGGCTCACGCTCGGCATCGGCCAGTTCCTGTTTGTGATCATCCGCCCCATCTGGGCGCGGCTGCTGATCGCACTGGTCTTTGTCGCGCCTGCGGTGATGGCCGGCTATCACGCCACGCATGGCATCGTGAAACACACCATGCCGTCGGAGACCTGGCAGATCGCATTTTCCGTCATCGGCGCGATCGCTGTCGGCATCACTGCACTGATGCGGGTCACAGGCATGGCGGCCACCGCCCCGGCCGGTCAAGGCACGATGTTGGCCTGATCGTTTCTCCATACGATGGTTCGCCAGACCAAACGGCTGATCCGCGCGCCCGCCTCGTCGTCGAAGACGTGGCAACGCGGCGATGGCAGCGTGTCGCGCAAGAGGCCCAGAAGCTGGAATTCTGCTGATACGCCTGGACCAGCGGTGTCCACGGCCGACACAACCAATCATGACGTGATGTTGGGCATTCGTGATGCGGAAGGGCGTGACGGCGGAGAAGCACATGCGGCCCGCCGCTAAGGAGGGATGAGCCGGTGAGAGATCGGACAGTCTCCGCGCCAGTCGCTTCAGGTCGCCATCATCTCCGTGAGACATCCGTCCGCCGACCGCTCCAAACGGCCTCTTCAATGGGCTGATCTGGCCGAAGAGCGGCTTCGCCTCGACCGCCTATGCCGCAATGGCGCGTCCCGACTTTCTTCCCCTGCCGGCCAAGACCGTCATTCCTCGCGAGGCAAGAAACTCGTTCCTGCGCCATCCTCCGCTTCGCTCCGGTCGCAAGCGATGCGTCGTCGGTCGTCTCCGGCCAACCGATCGCCATCGAGGCCGCATGGTGCGGGCTCGAAAACGGAAAACGGAGATTTGAAAATGGCGACCATCGGCACCTTCAAGAAGATCGGTTCGAACGAATTCACCGGCGAAATCGTCACCCTCAGCGTCCAGGCCAAGGGCGTGCGCATCGTCCCCGATCAACGCGCCACCGGCGAAAACGCCCCCAGCCACCGGGTCCTGGTTGGCCGCGCCGAGATCGGCGCCGCGTGGACGAAGCGCTCGGGCGAAGGCCGCGACTATCTGGGCCTCAAGCTCGACGATCCGAGCTTCAACGCCCCGATCTACGCCAACCTCTTCGACGACGAGGAAGGCGACACCCATTCGCTGATCTGGTCCCGCCCCAACCGCCGCAACGGCGACTGAGACCCGCAGCCGCCCCGCCCGGATAATCCGGGTGGGGCCGAAGCGCTGCCGCCGCAACCGAATCAGTCAAGCCAGAATGACGGCTGAAGCTGGCCAATCAGCAGAAATAGCTTGGCTCACAGCTTCAAGAACGACTATTATAGTCGTAGTTCTGGCGCGCGTGCCCGTGCCGATGGGAGGTGATCATGCATGATCACCGCCCGACAATCACGGGCCGCACGCGCGTTGCTGGGTTGGACACAGGAGACGCTCGCTGACAAGGCCCAGGTATCACTGACCGCGTTGAAGCGCCTCGAATCCGAAAGTGGCCTCGAGGTGTATGAAACGACGCGCGATCAGGTTCGTCGGGCCTTTGAAGGCAACGGCATCGTTCTCCTCACATCCGACCAGGGTGAAGGTGTGATGCTCGTCCGTGCGAAAATCGACAGCCGCAAGTCTTCGTGATTTCTGCCTGCTTGAACTGACAGGCGATACACGCGGCGCATCGCCTGATGCGTCGCGATGCTCGCTGCTTAACGCCCAAATCCAATGGTTAACACGGAAATTTAGAACGGCTATAAATGGGTACTGGGGCGCAATATGACGGACATAGATTTTCTCGACGAACCGCCGGAAAGCGCGGTGCTGACGGCATATGACCGTAAGCACATGGTTCTCTACCTGCGCCTGCTCGACGCGGCGACGGACGGTGCCGACTGGCGTGAAGCGGTTACGATCCTGTTTGGCCTCGACCCCGCAAACGAGCCGGAACGCGCGCGCCACGTCCATGACACCCATCTGGCCCGCGCGCGCTGGATGACGGAGCACGGCTATCGCCTGTTGGTGCGCGAAGGCCATCTTCATTGATCGAATGCGATGCAGTCGCGGCATCGCATGTTGCAACCTTCAGGACTTCCGACCGGCATTGCAACCGGGAATCATCACAGGCCGCGATACGCACGAACGATGCGAGCCTGGAGGTAACATGACTCCCGATATATCGAACTGGAGAGCGTCACCGAACTACGACTATATCGATCGCCTTGTGGCGCCCGATCTCGCCTGGGAATGGTTGCGGCGCAACAGCGAGTATCAGCATGACTATTCCAAGGTCGAAGGCCAGAAGGAAGAGTCCGAGTTGCTGGTGAACGCGGTCCGGCGGCGCTGGGGCCTGCAATTTCCTTGTCCACCCTATTTTCACCGCCGTTGAGATTCCTGTCTTCTGGTCGCCTGAAGAAGACAGCAGCGTTATCGTTCTGACGGACGTTCCCTCGCTTCTTCCCTCCGACAGCAATTTCATCGACGCGCTCGATCCGGACGCTCCCCGCCTCGACGAAAACGGGGCACATTTCCTCTATGATCTCGGTAACGGGCAGTCGCTCCATCTGGTCCGCCTGATAGGCGTCGATGGAGCCCGGCCGCTGGCGGCTCTTGTGCCCCTCGACGCGGACGGCCTCGATCGGGTCGAAGCGGTCAGCCGCCTCGTCAAGGCGCTTCATGGGCGCGCCGTGCCACAAGATACCCGACTGACCGACCAACAATTGCGCCGCGCCCGCCATATGCTGCAAGCCGTCGATGGCCGAACCAACGGCGCAAGCTACCGCGAGATCGCCGAAGCCCTCTTCGGCGTGCGTCGCGTCGCCGATCAGCCCTGGAAAACCTCCGCGCTCAGAGACACCGTCAAGGATCTCGTGCGCGACGGCCTGGCCATGATCCAGGGCGGGTATCGTCAACTCCTGCGTCATCGACGCCGATCCTAGCGAATTCCCCCATCTCTGAGGGGGGGGGGGAGAATTTAACCCTTCCATCTTCGCCCTCCCTCCTGCCGGGCCTTCTTCGCCACCGTGCTTTTCGTCCGCCGCCGATCCTCGACGGCTCTAACGAACCCCACGGAGGCCCGACTCATGCGACCCGATCTCGCCGTTTTGCCGCCGCGCTTTCTACGCACCAAGGAAGCGGCCGAATTCCTCAGCCTGTCAGCCCGAACCCTCGAAAAGCATCGGACCTATGGGACTGGCCCGGCCTACCGCAAGCTCGGCGGCCGCGTCGTCTACGCGGTCGACGACCTGCAAGCCTGGGCCGAGCGTGGCGCCGTCACCTCGACCTCCGATCCGCGCGGCGCGGTGCTGCCCGCCAAGCGGCAAGAGCCGACGCAGCCGGCCCATGCCGGCCGTTACGCCCGCTGAGCGGTCGGCCATGACGTTTCATCGTCACGATAACGAGCGAGCCCAGCTCGATCTGTTCCGCACGCTGCCAGGCGATCTCGCGCCGCGCGACGCCCAGGATCTGATGGCCTATCCATTCTTCTCACTCGCCAAGTCGAAGCGCCTGGCGCCGATCGACTTCAAGGCGGGATCGATCGTGATCCGCGTCGAGGCGGTGCCCGAGCATGGCATGGCGACGATCTGGGACGCCGACGTGCTGATCTGGGCAGCCTCGCAGATCATCGAGGCGCGCGACATCGGCCTGCGGTCCTCCCGCCTGATGGCGACGACCCCTTACGAGATCCTCACCTTCATCGGCCGCGGCGTCAGCATGCGCGACTACCACCGCCTCAAGGCCGCACTCGACCGCCTTCAGTCGACCACCGTGGCGACATCGATCCGCCAGCCGACCGAGCGGCGCATGCACCGCTTCTCCTGGATCAACGAGTGGAAGGAAAAGGCCGATCATCGTGGTCGCCCGCTCGGGCTCGAACTGATCCTGCCCGACTGGTTCTACGCCGCTGTCCTTGACGACGCACTCGTGCTGACCATCGACCAGGCCTATTTTGATCTGACGGGCGGGCTCGAACGCTGGCTCTACCGGCTTGTGCGCAAGCATGGCGGCCGCCAGGAATATGGCTGGAGTTTCGATCTCCCCCATCTGCACGCCAAGTCGGGGTCGCTCTCGCCCCTGAAGCATTTCGCCTACGACCTGCGAGACATCGTCCGGCGTCAGCCGCTGCCCGGCTACCGGCTCGTGATCGAGCAGCCGTCAGGTCTTCCCGAACGCCTTTCCTTCGCTCCGACCGATCCGGCGCCCTTCGGCGTGCCCCGGCTTCGCCGTCGCCGTGCAACCTCTCGCTCTGGGGATAAGCTGTGAATAGTCTCGTGCTATCAGGGACCGCGCCTATCGTGCCATCGGGGACCCGATCCTCGTGCTATCGGGGACCGGAATCGTCGATTCCTAGCCTTGAATCAAAAGCTTGTGGCGCCCGTAACTTATCTAACCAGAATTCCTATGGAATTCTTCTAACGCACTCCGCCGTTTCTACGATTGCGGAAAACCGCTCACCGACGATCGGGAGCGCGTCATGATCGTCGCGCTGCTCAATCAAAAAGGCGGTGTCGGCAAGACGACGTTGGCGCTGAATCTCGCCGGGAAACTGGCCCGTCGTGGTCAGCGCGTCACCCTGATCGATGCGGACCCGCAAGGCTCGGCGCTGGACTGGTCGCAACAGCGCAGCCGTGAGGGCCTTCCGCGCCTGTTCGGCGTCGTTGGCCTGGCGCGCGACACGCTACACCGGGAAGCGCCGGAACTGGCGCGTGATGCCGGTCATGTCGTCATCGACGGTCCCCCGCGTGTCGCCGCGCTGATGCGCTCGGCGCTGCTCGCCTCCGACCTGGTGCTGATCCCCGTGCAGCCGTCGCCACTCGATGGCTGGGCCTCGGCCGAGATGCTGGCACTCGTCACCGAGGCGCGCACCTACCGGCCAGAACTCGCCGCGCGCTTCGTGCTCAACCGTTGCGGCACCCGAACCGTCCTCACCCGCGAGACGGCCGAGACGCTGGCCGACCACGATCCGCCCGTGCTCGCCAGCACGATCGGGCAGCGCATCGCCTTTGCGGCGGCTGCGCAGTCGGGCCGCCTGGTCTCTGAACTCGACGACGACACGCCCGCCGCGCGCGAGATCGCGGCGCTGGCCGACGAGATCGACCGGCTCGGTATCGGAAGGGCTGCGCGATGAGCGAGCGCCCAACCCGTCGCGGCTTCGCTTCCCGGCCTGCCGATCCAGAACACTGGATCAAGGCGGCCGATACGCCACCACGCGACAGCGACGCGGGCGGCTTCACCGCGCGATTGACCATCGACGTGACCCCGGACTTGCGTGGTCGGATCAAGATTACCGCGTTCCGGCGCGGGCAGACCGTCGCCGACATGCTGCGCGACCTGCTCGCGCGCGAGTTTCCCCCAACCTCCGAAGGAGATCATCCATGATCAGCGCCGCGGTGCCCTCCGCGCGCGGCGGCCCGGTGCCGCGCGCGCATTCTGCCGACAGCCTTACCCATGTCGAACTCACCCATATCGAGAAGCGGATCGAGAACTGGATCAGGTTCGGCCGCGAGGCGAGCGAACAGGTGATCGACCGCCGCCGTCGCATCTTTTCCTACCGGCCCGGCAGCGTCTTCGCCTTCGTGCGGTGGGCGGCCAACGACTTCGGCACAATCATTTCGCGCATTGATATCGTGCGCGCCGTCGAACCGGGCGAACCCTACCAGACGCTACCTTTCGTGCGGCCTGGCGGCGACATCCTGCTCAAGATCGAGGGCTGGCCCAAGGTCGAACAGTTGCTCCGCCACATCGATGCGATCGAAGCCGCCGGCATCGACGCCTGCGACGTCGCGCCCGATCACTGGCGGCACGTCGCCAACCGGATGAGCGCTGGCCACGCGCCGCGGGCCTACACGATGGATCGACATCAGGCGTGGCTCAAGCGGCGGGAGATCGAACAATGACCCGCTTCGGCTACGTCATGGTGACGTATTTCTCGGTGATGGGCGTGGCGCTGGCCTCGTTCATTCCGACGCCGCTCCGCCTCGTCTGGAATGCCTCGGCCAGCGTGCCGATCGGCCTCTATGACCTCGACCCGCCGCGCAATCTGGCGTTCGGCGATCTTGTCGCGGTCATGCCGGACAAGCCGCTCGCCGACTTCATGGTCGAGCGCGGCTATATCGGCCGCGGCGTGCCGCTGATGAAGCGCGTGATGGGACTTCACAGCCAACAGGTCTGCCGCACCGGCAACACCATCACGGTCGATGCCGTGTCGCTCGGCGATGCGCTCGACCGAGACCGGCATGGCCGCGAACTGCCCGTCTGGCAGGGCTGCCGTCGCATCGCGGACGGCGACATCTTCCTCATGAACCCCGATGTCCGCGACAGCCTGGACGGCCGCTACTTCGGCCCGATCCGGGCCCGCGCCGTCATCGGCAAGGCAACGCCGCTCTACACCGACGAGGACGGCGACGGCCGCTTTGTCTGGCGCGCGGCGACACGCTGACGACCGTCGCCTTCCATCCTCAAACCCACGCAATGGAGGTTTCCCATGCCGCAGATCGGCAGCTTTACCCGCGAGCAATCTGGCTTCGTCGGGCGCATTCACACCGTCACCATCACTCAAGAAATCACCCTTGTTCCGACTGAGCCGACCGACGCTGAAAACGCGCCGGACTACCGCATCCATCTCGGTAGCGGCGAAAGTGTGGAGACCGGCCCGGAAGTCGGAGCTGCCTGGAAACGCACAGGCGAGCGCGCGGGCGAGTACGTCGCCCTCACAATCGACGATCCGGCCTTGCCGCTGCCGATCCGCGCCAACCTGTTCCGCGACGACGATGCTGGAAGCAAATGGTCGCTGCGCTGGAGCCGCCCGCAGACACGCAGCGGGAAGGACTGACGCCATGCGCCATCCTGTCCTCCTTCTCCTTTCCGGCCTAGCTTTCGCCGTCGCGCCGATGGAGTCCGCAATGGCGCAGGCAGAGCCGGTGCAGCGTCCGCGTCCCGGCGATCCCTATGCCACCTATGTCGCGGAGGCCTCGCAGCGCTTCGGCGTGCCTGTGGCATGGATCAGGGCAGTTCTGCGCGCCGAAAGCGCCGGCGATCGTCAAGCGATCTCCTCGGCGGGCGCAATGGGTCTGATGCAGATCATGCCGGCGACCTGGGCGGAGTTGCGCGTCCGATATCGGCTGGGCAGCGATCCCTATGACCCGCGCGACAACATCCTCGCGGGCGCGGCCTACCTGCGCGAACTGTACGACCGTTACGGCTCACCGGGATTTCTCGCTGCGTACAATGCCGGCCCCGGCCGCTATGAAGCCTCGCTTTCCGGCCGCTCGCTGCCCGCGGAAACCCGCGCCTATGTCGCTGCCCTCGCGCCGGTCATCGATGGCGGCGAGATCGCCAGCCCGGTCATCATTGCCGCTGTTGATGCACTCGCCTGGACCCGCGCGCCGCTGTTCATCGCGCAACGGATAAGCACCGCTGCTTCCGATCCCGTGTCGGCGGAGCGTCGCTCGAACGACGCACCGGCCGCAACTGCCGTGCGCGATGTCTCCGCCATCACGCCGCAGTCTGGCGACCTGTTCGTCACACGCCCTGCGGAAAGGCCGGTCCCATGACCGCATTGCCTCCCATTCGCATCCTGTCGGACTCTGGCGCAGCATGGAGAGCGCAGAGGTGGGAGCCGGGCACCACGACCGAAGGAGGGCAGGATAAAAGGGCGCACATTGCGCTTCGGTCTGTTGGTTGTTTTTGCTGGATTTTCTGGAAGGTTCCGCACCTTGCGGCCTTCATCGGCAATGTGCGCTACACGACCAAGCCGCTGTACTCCCCAGAGCTTTCGCACATTGCGGGGCCGCGCCATGTCCGATGAGCGCGAATTCCGTGTCCGGCCAGGCCGCATCCGCTCGTCCGGCGCGCAGCGGGCCAAGCCCTTCATCGCGCAGGCACTGGCAGCGGCGAAGAAGGCCGGTGGCGGCGTGTCGCACTCGGGGCGCATCGTGCCCGGCAATCGCTCGCGCTTCGGGCATGGTCAGCGCGCAAGCATCCAGGCCAACCGCCTCATCACTTCGCGCTCACGCGGAGCTGTCATCAAGGCGCGCGTCGTGCGCCATTCGGCCCGGACCGCCCCCCTCGGGCAGCATCTCGACTATCTCCGTCGCGAGGGCGTAACCCGCGATGGAGAGAAGGCCCACCTGTTCGGGCCGGAGACCGAGAATACGAACCCTGGCGCCTTCGCCGAGCGCTGCCAGGGCGACCGGCATCATTTCCGCTTCATTGTATCGCCCGACGACGCGCTGGAGATGGCCAATCTCAAATCCTTCACCCGCGACCTCGTCGGGCAGATGGAAAAGGATCTCGACACCCGGCTCGACTGGGTGGCGGTCGATCACTGGAACACCGAGCATCCGCATGTCCATCTGATCGTCCGTGGCGTTCGTGACGACGGCCAGGACCTCATGATCGCTCGCGACTACATTAAGGAAGGGATGCGTGACCGGGCGCGCGATCTCATCACCCAGGAGCTTGGGCCACGCACCGATCTCGACATCCGCCGCACCCTCGAGCGACAGATCGAAACGGAACGCTGGACCCAGCTCGACCGTCAGCTTGTTCGCGACGGGCGCGATACCGGGATCATCGACCTTGCGCCGGTTTCAGGCCAGAAACCCGACGAGTTCCACGCCTTGAAGGTCGGGCGTCTGCGCAAGCTGGAAACCCTCGGCCTCGCCAGCCAGGTCGGCAACGCGCAATGGTTCATCAAGCCCGAAGCCGAGAAGACGCTGCGCGAACTGGGTGAGCGCGGCGACATCATCAAGCGGATGCACAAGGCGCTGACGGAGCGCGGTATCGACCGCGGCTCCACCAGCTATGTCCTGGCGGCCGAAAGCCTCGATCTGCCCGTCGTCGGACGGCTGGTCGAACGCGGTCTCGATGACGAGCTGAACGGCACGGCCTACGCCGTGGTGGATGGCGTGGACGGACGCACCCATCATATCAAGTTGCCCGACCTCGATGCGGCCGGCGACAGCGCGCCGGGCTCGATCGTCGAACTCAGAAAGTTCGATGACGCGCGTGGCCAGCGCCGCGTCGCGCTCGCCGTGCGCTCTGATCTCGACGTTGATGCTCAGGTCACGGCGTCGGGCGCCACCTGGCTTGATCGGCAGAACATCGCCCGCGAGCCGGTCGCTCTCTCCGAAGGCGGCTTCGGCGCCGAGGTGCGGCAAGCCATGTCCGCCCGTGCCGAGCATCTGGTCGAACAGGGCCTTGCCGAGCGGCAGGGCCAGCGCATCAGCTTCGGCCGCAACCTGATCGACACGTTACGCCGCCGGGAATTGGAGGCGGCTGGCGACAAGCTTGCCGCCGAGACCGGCCAGCCCTTTAACCGGGTGGGCAGCGGTGAATATGTCGCCGGCACCTATCGCCAGCGCCTCACGCTCGCCTCCGGCCGCTTCGCCATGATCGACGACGGGCTGGGCTTCCAGCTCGTGCCCTGGACGCCCTCACTCGAAAAGCTGCTCGGCCGCCACGTCTCCGGCGTCGCGCGTGGCGACGGCGGTGTGGACTGGAGTTTTGGCCGCAAACGTGGATTGGGCTTGTAAATGCAATGACCGGTTCTTGTTGGAAGTACTCAAATGCGACACGTTGATCATCAACTTCCAAGAGTGATTCGATGTTTGCAAAAGCGTTTGATGAAATATCACTTGCCGATCTTCAGGCAGTCGTCGATGAAGGAATTCCTGAAGGCCGGCAGCTTGAATTCAAGCGCGATCATTATGGGCGCAAGGACGACGACAAGCGCGAGTTTGCGGCCGATGTTTCCGCTATGGCCAACGCATTCGGCGGATACCTTCTCATCGGGATCGATGAAAAAAACGGGATTGCCTCAGACCTTTGCGGCGTGACGACACCAGATGCCGACGGGTTGGTGCGGGCGGTTTCTGAAGCCATTCGTGCGTCGTTCGAACCACCGCTCCTCGATATAAGGGTAAAGTGGATAGCCATAGAGGCCGAGCGCGGCGTTCTCGTGATTAAGATCGCACGGAGCTGGAGCGCGCCCCATCGCGTAACGGTCGCCAAAGACTATCGTTTCTTTATTCGCGACGAAAATGGAAAACATCCGATGTCAGTCGAGGAATTGCGCCGGGCTTTCCTTTTTGCTTCCGAGGTTGAGGAGAGGATCAGACGTTTCCGCACCGAGCGGCTCGAAATCCTGACGAACAACGAGGGACCTCTCGCTGTTGGTAAAGAAGGTGACGGGCGTTTGGTTCTGCATGTCGTGCCACGGGCGTCGTTTACGGATGGCATCCAACTCTCTCTCGATCAGCGGGGTGGGATGATGTGGCCGTGGCCTCTCGGGGCAAGCGGCGCAAATCCGATGTACTCGCTCGATGGTCTGGTCAGCTATTCCGGACCGGAGGAGCGATTTGAAACCGTCCGCGCATTTTCGACGCTCTTTCGCAACGGCATCGCGGAAGCTGTGGCGAAAATACATATCGGCGGGAAGGACGGCCAGCGCAACATCTCCCTGACAGGCGTCGAGGAGGACGTGATCTCGGGTGTCCAGCAGATTTTGGGCGAGTACAGAAGACGAAGCGTACCCGCTCCGTACACAGTTCTGATTAGCTTGCTCGGCATGCGTGGTGTATCGGCGCCGATCGATGAACGCCGTGGTGGAATTGCTTATCCGCACCGCGCCGACCGCATCATGCTGCCTGAGCTTGCGCTCGATGCTGCAGGGGCTGCCAGGGCACCTGAAGTCTCATTGAAGCCCTTGTTCGATCTCATGTGGAACGCGTTTGGCCAATATGGTTCACCGAGCTTCGATCAAACCGGACGCTATGTGCGGCGCTGAAGCCCGCCGTTTGCCTGTATTTCTATCCGGCCCTTGTACGAGGTGCTGAAACTGCTTGCTTTTTTCGATTTGAAAGCCGGAGTGGGCCAATATCGTCCATTCGAGGCAGAGCTGTGTCGGCCACCAAAATCCTCTGGGGTCAAATCCTCACCGTCTTTCTGATCGTGCTCGCCACCACCTGGGGCGCCACCGAATATGTCGCGTGGAAGTTGGGCTTCCAGGCGCAGCTCGGGCCGCCGTGGTTCATCGTTCTCGGTTGGCCCTTCTATCTGCCTCCGGCCTTTTTCTGGTGGTGGTATTTCTACGATGCCTATGCGCCTGGCATCTTCACCCAAGGCGCATTCATCGCCGCATCAGGCGGCTTCATCGCCATGGGCGTCGCCATCGGCATGTCGGTCTGGCGGGCGCGTGAAGCAAAGAAGGTCGAGACCTATGGTTCCGCTCGCTGGGCCGAGACGGAAGAGGTCAAAGCCGCCGGGCTTCTTGGCCTGGATGGCGTGGTGCTCGGCAAACTTGATCGCGACTATCTTCGCCATGACGGGCCGGAGCATGTGCTGTGCTTCGCGCCGACGCGCTCCGGCAAGGGCGTCGGCTTGGTTGTGCCATCGCTGCTGACTTGGCCGGGCTCGGCCATCGTTCACGATATCAAGGGTGAAAACTGGCAGCTCACTGCGGGCTTCCGCGCCCGGCACGGCGGCGTGCTGCTGTTCGATCCGACCAACGTGAAGTCCTCTGCCTACAATCCACTGCTCGAAGTGCGGCGCGGCGAATGGGAAGTCCGCGACGTCCAGAATATCGCCGACATCCTGGTCGATCCGGAAGGCAGCCTTGAGAAGCGGAACCATTGGGAAAAGACCAGCCACGCCCTCCTGGTCGGCGCGATCCTCCATGTCCTCTATGCCGAGACCGACAAGACGCTGGCCGGCGTCGCCGCCTTCCTCTCCGATCCGAAGCGACCGATCGAGTCGACGCTTGCCGCCATGATGAAGACGGCGCATCTCGGCGAGGTCGGGCCGCATCCCGTCATCGCCAGCGCCGCGCGCGAGCTGCTGAACAAGTCGGACAACGAGCGGTCGGGTGTACTGTCCACCGCGATGTCCTTCCTCGGCCTCTACCGCGATCCCGTGGTCGCCGAGGTGACGCGCCGCTGCGACTGGCGCATCACCGACATCGTGACGGCCAAGCAGCCGACGACGCTCTATCTCGTCGTGCCGCCGTCCGACATCAACCGCACCAAGCCGCTGATCCGTCTGATCCTCAATCAGGTCGGCCGCCGCCTGACCGAGGATCTGCAGGCCAAAGCCGGGCGGTACCGGTTGCTCCTGATGCTGGACGAGTTCCCGGCCCTGGGGCGGCTGGACTTCTTCGAGTCCGCACTGGCCTTCATGGCGGGCTATGGGCTGAAAAGCTTCCTGATTGCGCAGTCACTGAACCAGATCGAGAAGGCCTACGGGGCGAACAACAGCATATTGGACAACTGCCATGTCCGCGTGAGCTTCGCCACCAACGACGAGCGCACGGCCAAGCGCGTGTCGGACGCACTCGGCACCGCGACCGAGATGAAGGCGATGAAGAACTATGCCGGGCATCGTCTCTCGCCCTGGCTCGGGCACCTGATGGTCTCCCGCTCCGAGACGGCGCGCCCGCTGTTGACTCCCGGCGAAATCATGCAGCTTCCGCCGAGCGACGAGATCGTCATGGTCGCGGGCACGCCGCCGATACGGGCGAAGAAGGCGCGCTATTACGAGGACATCAGGTTCAAGGAGCGTCTTCTGCCGCCTCCCGCCCTCGCCACACCGAAGCAGGGGCGCCCCGACGATTGGACCTCGCTGCCGCTTCCGCGACCTCCCCAGCTCGCCGAGGCGAAACCGGTCGACGCCACCCAGGATGAAGACCCGACCGAATCCGAGCGCCGCCACCAACCGGAGCTCAATCGGGTGCAGCCGGTCGAGAAGACGCCGCCGATCGAAAACGAGTTCGAGATCGATGCTGATCGCGATGACGAGATGGAGAACGCTGCCACCCGCAACAGGCGGATGACCGGGATCATGCAGGGCGTAGCGCGACAGGTCTCGCTCGATCCGAACGACGGCATGGAGCTATGAAGGCCGTGGCGACCCGCAAGAAGAAGGCCCAGATCTCGGTCTATCTCGATCCAGCGATCATGACGATGCTTGCCGACCATGCGGCGCGCCGGGACCAGTCGCAATCGATGATCGCCGAGGCTGCAATCGCATCCTTCCTGTCACCGGATGCGGCTGAGCGCCGGGAAGCAGTGATCGCCAAGCGTCTCGATCAGCTCGATCGACGCATGACCCGGCTTGAGCGCGATAGCGGCATCGCGGTGGAGAGCCTGGCCGTGTTCATCAAGTTCTGGCTCGCGACCACGCCTGCGTTACCAGAGCCCGCCGCGCAGGCAGCACGCGCCAAGGCCGGCGAGCGATACGATCAGTTCGTCACTGCGCTCGGTCGGCGTCTCGCCAAGGGACCGAAGCTAAGACAGGAGATCACGGAGGATGTCAACCCTCAAGGCGAAGCGGATTAGGTGGTCAGCTTTCGCTTTTGAAACAACTCGGGAAACAGTAGAAGCGCGGCTTTGCCAACCATGCTGTCCGGCGCATCCTGCGTATCTTCCATTGCGCGAGCAAATTTCGCCGCAACGCTTGGCTTGTCGAGAATTTCAGGTCCCGTCGTTACCGAAATAATTTTTCGCATGATGCGCGCGAACCTTTGGCGCCGCTCACTCGATAGGAACGTGTTGATGACCTCGCTCAGGTTTCGTTGCGCTGAACCGACTGGTTTGCCCTCAACAAACGACATGATTGCATTGAGGAGCGCCCCCATGTCGACCTCTTCGAGGGCGGTCGCATCAATGCCGTCCTCATCGAGCCGCTCTGCCAAATCGGCGAGCAAGTCTCTCCTGATTGACCACGGCGTACCACCATTGGTCGTTGCGGCAAGCCAGCGTGCGCGAAAGTCCATGTGCCACGGAGGCGGCGGAGCGACCGCATAAGGCAACCCCGATGGCGGCCACTCAAGTTCGGGAAGCGCCGTGATTTTCGAGTTCCAGCCTGAACCATGTTCCCAAAACGCCCGAACCAGAAATGCCTTCCTTGCTCGGCACTCGGCCACAACTTCGTCGTCAATGGAGAACAGGTTCTTGTTGTGCGAGTAGAAGATATCCTCGAAAGCTGTCAGAAGGTGCGCCCGCTCGACAGGCACGAAATTCCAAGTCAGCCAAATGAGATGTCGTCCTTCGCGCTGATAGAAATCTTCGCGCGCAACGATGATCGGTATCTGTGTCGTCGCGAGTTGGATTTCGATGGCGATCGGCTTTCCATCATATGTCGCGCGCACATCAGGCCGGCGCCGGCTCTTCCCGCAAACAACATATTCATCGACGACAATTGATCCTGGCTCGGTCAGGGGATCGGCGTTTAGCAACTCTGCGACGAGGTTCTTGACGCGCAGATGCAGGGGGCTCTCTTGCGCCCCCTGAAATTGTGACGCGCTGACCTCATCCGTTGAACCCGGCTCTCCAGTCCACCAGGGGCAACTGCGAGGAGCGCCCTTATGGTGACGCCAGAATGGCAGTCTCGTGTTGGGCTCACGCGGTGCGTAGACTGGAAAGCCGCAATGGTCGCAGACGAAGGCGGCCTGTCCATCATTACGAGCCCGCGTGGCGGAGCGCCTAACCTCTTGATAGCCGTCAGCATCGATCTGAAGCAGATCATCGCTCGTAATCACAACCATGTCTCGGAGCCGAACGGCGCGCTTCAATGTCCGTTGCAATCGCCCCTTCATTCAGCCCTCCAGTGACCGCGAATCGCGCGCCTCCTTTTGTGATTTTGAGATCATAACAAGGGCATGATCTACGCTATCTCCTGTATTTGCACGCCACACTACTACGCCTCTAGTTTCTTGTTGAAGCGGCCCAAAATCGGGCTCTTTTAATCATCCCCGTCCGGGGACCGTCTAGCTTTCCCCGATTGCATTGGGGATCAGATGGCCGGTTCACACCAATATTCGGAAAGTTCGGCACGGGGTGCGCGGATGCTGCGCACCGCACTCGGCCCGGCCATTGCCCGATTTCTCGAAGACGCCTCCGTCGTTGAGGTGATGCTGAACCCGGACGGTCGAATCTGGATCGATCGTCTCTCCGAAGGGCTGTCTGACACAGGTGAGCGGCTATCACCGGCGGACGGCGAGCGCATCGTGCGCTTGGTCGCGCATCATGTCGGCGCGGAGGTTCACGCTGGCGCTCCGCGTGTCTCGGCCGAGCTGCCCGAAACGGGGGAACGGTTCGAGGGGCTGTTGCCGCCCGTGGTCGCGGCTCCGGCCTTCGCAATCCGCAAGCCTGCCGTCGCCGTCTTCACGCTCGACCAATACGTCACGGCCGGCATCATGTCCGCTGGACAGGCAGAAGCATTGCGGCAGGGCGTCGCCACACGCGCCAACATCCTCGTCGCCGGCGGCACTTCCACCGGCAAGACGACACTGACCAACGCACTGCTGGCAGAGGTGGCTAAGACCTCCGATCGCGTCGTCATCATCGAAGACACGCGCGAACTGCAATGCGCGGCGCCGAACCTCGTCGCTATGCGAACGAAGGATGGCGTTGCCTCGCTCTCCGATCTCGTTCGTTCGTCACTGCGCCTGCGCCCCGACCGCATCCCGGTCGGAGAAGTGCGCGGCGCGGAAGCACTCGACCTGCTCAAAGCCTGGGGCACCGGCCATCCGGGCGGCGTCGGCACCATCCACGCCGGCAGCGCCATTGGCGCGCTGCGACGCATGGAGCAACTCATCCAGGAAGCCGTCGTCACCGTCCCCCGCGCGCTGATCGCCGAGACGATCGACCTCGTGGCCGTCCTCTCCGGCCGCGGTTCAGCGCGCCGGCTCTCCGAACTCGCCCGAGTCGAGGGCCTTGGCCCGAACGGCGATTACCGCGTCGCGCCCGCCGTCAGCTCCCCGGTTCTTGGGGGCGACGGCGGTGCGGCCCCCACCAACCACATCCTCATCCCCAGCCTCGAAGGAGAAAACCCGTGATCCAGCGCCTGCGCCTTGTGCGCCAACGCCTCGCAATGACCGTATCCGTCGCCACGCTTTCCGTGGTGATGGCTCCGCCTGCCCACGCATCCGGCTCGTCCATGCCGTGGGAAGCGCCGCTGCAATCCATCCTTCAGTCGATCGAAGGCCCGGTCGCCAAGATCATCGCTGTGATCGTCATCATCTCGACCGGCCTGGCGCTGGCCTTCGGCGACACCTCGGGCGGCTTCCGCCGTCTGATTCAAATCGTGTTCGGCCTGTCGATCGCCTTTGCCGCCAGCTCGTTCTTTCTCAGCTTCTTCAGCTTCGGCGGCGGAGCGCTGGTCTAATGGCGGGTGTCGTCGATCAGGGTAGCGAGGTTCCGGGCTTCACCGTTCCCGTCCACCGGGCGCTGACCGAGCCGATCCTGCTCGGCGGCGCACCGCGCGCTATCGCGATCATGAACGGCACGCTGGCCGGCGCGGTCGGGCTCGGCCTTCGCCTCTGGCTGGTCGGCCTCGCCATTTGGGCGATCGGCCATTTCGCGGCGGTGTGGGCGGCCAAGCGCGATCCGCTGTTTGTCGAGGTCGGCCGCCGCCATCTGCGCATCCCCGCGCATCTTTCGGTCTGAGGAGCGCACAGCGATGATGAACCTCGCCGAATACCGCAATCGCAACAGCCGGCTCGCCGACTTCCTGCCCTGGGCCGCGCTGGTCGGCACGGGCATCGTGCTCAACAAGGACGGCAGCTTCCAGCGCACGGCCCGGTTTCGTGGCCCCGATCTGGATTCCGCCGTGCCTGCCGAGCTGGTTGCAGTCGCAGGACGATTGAACAACGCCTTCCGGCGTCTCGGCTCCGGCTGGGCGATCTTCGTGGAGGCGCAGCGCCATGCCGCAGCGATCTACCCGACGAGTAGATTCCCTGACGCCGCGTCAGCACTGGTCGATGCCGAACGCAGGGCCGATTTCGAAGAAGCCGGGGCGCATTTCGAATCCAGCTATTTCCTGACGTTCACCTATCTGCCACCGGCCGAGGATGCCGCCCGCGTCGAGACCTGGCTCTATGAGGGCCGCGAGAAGACCGGAATCGACCCCAACGAGGTGCTGACCGCCTTCGCCGACCGCACCGAACGCCTGCTGCGGTTGATCGAAGCCTTCATGCCGGAATGCCGATGGCTCGATGACGGCGAGACGCTGACCTATCTGCACGGCTGCGTCTCCACGCACCGGCACCGCGTCCGCGTCCCCGAGACGCCGATCTATCTCGACGCGCTGCTCGCCGATCAGCCACTCACCGGCGGGGTGGAGCCGCGACTGGGCACGTCGCATCTGCGTGTGCTGACCATCACCGGGTTTCCGACCGCGACCACGCCGGGTCTGCTCGACGAGCTGAACCGGCTGGCCTTTCCCTATCGCTGGTCTACCCGCGCGATCCTGCTCGACAAGACGGACGCCACCAAGCTGCTCACCAAGATCAGGCGGCAATGGTTCGCCAAGCGCAAGTCCATCGCCGCGATCCTCAAGGAGGTGATGACCAACGAGGCCTCCGTACTGGTCGATACCGATGCGGCGAACAAGGCGGCGGATGCCGACCTCGCTTTGCAGGAGCTGGGCGCCGACTATGCCGGAATTGCCTATGTCACCGCGACGGTGACGGTATGGGACGCCGATCCGCGCATCGCCGACGAGAAGCTGCGGCTGGTCGAAAAGGTCGTCCAGGGCCGCGACTTCACGGCGATGGCCGAGACCATCAACGCCGTGGACGCCTGGCTCGGCAGCCTGCCGGGCCATGTCTACGCCAATGTCCGGCAACCACCAATCTCCACGCTCAATCTCGCCCACATGATCCCGCTTTCGGCGGTGTGGGCGGGGCCGGAACGAGACGAGCACTTTGCAGCGCCCCCACTGCTCTTCGGCAAGACCGAAGGCTCGACCCCGTTCCGGTTTTCCCTTCATGTCGGCGATGTCGGTCACACCCTCGTCGTAGGCCCGACCGGCGCGGGCAAGTCCGTGCTGCTGGCGCTGATGGCGCTGCAGTTCCGGCGCTACGCCGGCGCACAGGTCTTCGCCTTCGACTTCGGCGGCTCGATCCGCGCCGCAGCACTCGCCATGCGCGGAGACTGGCACGATCTCGGCGGCGGCCTGACGGACGGCTCGGACACGTCCGTCAGCCTCCAGCCGCTCGCCCGTATCGAGGAGACGAGCGAACGCGCGTGGGCGGGGGACTGGATTGTCGCCATCCTGACACGGGAGGGCGTCGCCATCTCGCCTGACGTGAAGGAGCATATCTGGACGGCACTAACCTCGCTGGCTTCGGCGCCGGTCGAAGAACGCACCGTCACCGGCCTATGCGTCCTGCTCCAATCCAATGACCTGAAGCAGGCGCTCCGCCCCTATTGCATCGGCGGGGCCTGGGGCCGGCTGCTCGACGCCGAGAGCGAACATCTCGGCACGGCCACCGTTCAGGCGTTCGAGACAGAAGGGCTGATCGGCACGGACGCCGCACCCGCGGTGCTGGCCTATCTGTTCCACCGGATCGAAGATCGGCTCGACGGTTCACCGACCCTCATCATCGTCGATGAAGGCTGGCTGGCCCTCGACGACGAGGGTTTTGCCGGCCAGCTCCGTGAATGGCTGAAGACGCTTAGGAAGAAGAACGCCTCCGTCATCTTCGCCACGCAGAGCCTGTCGGACATCGACGGCAGTGCCATCGCACCCGCCATCATCGAGAGCTGCCAGACCCGGCTCCTTCTGCCGAACGAACGGGCGATCGAGCCGCAGATCACCGCCATCTATCGCCGGTTCGGTCTCAACGATCGCCAGATCGAGATCCTCGCGCGGGCCATGCCCAAGCGCGATTACTACTGCCAGTCCCGACGCGGCAACCGGCTGTTCGAGCTCGGCCTGTCGGAGGTGGCGCTGGCGCTCTGCGCCGCATCCTCCAAGACCGATCAGGCCGCCATCGCCCGCATCACTGCCGAGCACGGCCCGGATGGCTTCCTCGGCGCATGGCTGCGCCTGCGCGGCGCTGACTGGGCCGCCGACCTCATTCCCAACCTCACCAACCTGGAGAAACTGCCATGAAACTGCGCCTTTCACGCGCGGCATTGCTTGCCGCGTCCATCCTGTCTGTCCCGCTGTCCCTGTCGCCGATCATCACGACGCCGGCCCACGCCATCATCGTGTTCGATCCCACCAACTACGCGCAGAACGTCCTTCAGGCCGCCCGCGCGCTCCAGCAAATCACCAACCAGATCACCTCGCTTCAGAACGAAGCGCAGATGCTCATCAACCAGGCCCGCAACCTTGCGAATCTACCGTATTCCTCGCTGCAACAGCTCCAGCAGTCGGTGAGCCGCACGCAACAGCTTCTGAGCCAGGCGCAGAACATCGCCTACGACGTCCAGCAGATCGACCAGGCATTCCAGCAGAAATACGGGAGTGCCTCACTCTCCGCCTCGGACGCGCAACTCGTCGCCGACGCCAAATCGCGCTGGCAGAACACGGTCGGTGGCTTGCAGGACGCCATGAAGGTACAGGCCGGCGTCGTCGGCAACATCGACACCAACCGCGCCCAGATGTCAGCGCTTGTCGGCCAGAGCCAGGGCGCCACCGGCGCGCTTCAGGCAACCCAGGCCGGCAACCAGCTCCTCGCCCTTCAGGCCCAGCAACTCGCCGACCTCACCGCTGTCGTCGCAGCGAACGGTCGCGCACAGGCGTTGCAATCGGCCGAGCAGGCGGCGGCGGCCGAACAGGGCCGCGAACAGCGTCGCCGTTTCCTGACGCCAGGCACGGGCTACCAGCCGGGCAACGCCCGGATGTTCCCCGGCAGCAACTGAACGGGGAGATCGTCATGGACGGCAAGATGCTCGCCCGGCTCGGCGCCGTCGTCTTCGTCGGCGTCGCCATCACCGCCACGGTCATAGAAGTGACCCGCAAGCCCGAGGAGCCGCAGGTCCGCACGCTCGTCCACGAGCGTGACAACACCGATGCGCTTCGCCAGGTCCTGCGCCGGTGCCGCGACATGGGCGAAGCGGCGACCCGCGATCCCGCCTGCCTCGATGTCTGGGCCAAGGCCCGTGACCGATTTCTGGGTCAAAGCCCGAAACCTTTCCAACCGGGCGGAACGAGGACGCCCGCATCGGAGACGCCGGTGACGCTCTTCCCAACCGAAGATACGGCCATCAAGGAAAGCGCGCCCGCGCCCAAGGACACCGCGCCGGTCGCGCAACCCGAACCCGTTCGGCCGGGAGCGCACTGATATGGGCGGCACCGGCGTCATCGATCATTTCCTCGAGGTCTTCACCCGCTACATCGATGGCGGCTTCGGCCTGCTCGGCGGTGAGGTCGCCTTCATCGCCACCACGCTGATCGTCATCGATGTGTTGCTGGCAGCCCTCTTCTGGTCGTGGGGCGCCGATGAGGACATCATCGCGCGCCTGGTCAAGAAGACGCTCTTCGTCGGCGTCTTCGCCTACATCATCGGCAACTGGAACAATCTTGCCCGCATCGTCTTCGAGAGTTTTGCCGGCCTCGGCCTGAAGGCATCCGGCACGGGCTTTACCGTCACCGACTTTCTTCGCCCCGGCAAGGTGGCGCAGACCGGCCTCGATGCCGGCCGCCCGCTGCTCGACTCGATCTCGAACCTGATGGGCTATTGGTCCTTCTTCGAGAACTTCATCCAGATCGCCTGCATGCTGTTTGCCTGGATGCTGGTGCTGTTCGCCTTCTTCGTCCTTGCCGTCCAGCTCTTCGTGACGCTGATCGAGTTCAAGCTGACGACGCTCGCAGGATTCGTGCTGATCCCTTTCGGCCTGTTCGGCAAATCCGCCTTTATGGCCGAACGCGTGCTCGGCAACGTGATTTCGTCCGGCGTCAAGGTGCTGGTGCTCGCCGTCATTATCGGCATCGGCTCTACGCTGTTCTCCGAGTTCACCGCCGGTTTCGGCGGTGCTACCCCATCTATCGACGACGCCATGGCGATCGTGCTCGCCGCTTTGTCGCTGCTCGGCCTCGGCATCTTCGGTCCCGGCATCGCCAATGGCCTGGTCTCCGGCGGCCCGCAGCTTGGCGCTGGTGCCGCGGTCGGCACGGGTCTCGCCGCTGGTGGCATGGTCGCGGCGGGTGCGGCCACGGTAGGCGCCGTCGCATCTGGTGGCGCTGCCCTTGCCGGCGGCGCTGCTGCCGCTGCCCGTGGCGGGGCTGCGCTCGCGGGCGGGGCCTCGACCGCCTACAGCCTGGGCGCTGCCGGCCAATCCGGCGCATCGGCTGTGGCGTCGGGTCTCGGCAATGTCGCCAGCGCCGGCGCCCAAGCCGCCACCTCGCCGTTGAAACGCGCAGCAACCCAAACCGCTGATGGCTTCAAGTCCAGTTACCAGTCCGGGGCACGCGCAGCCTTCGAAATGACCGGCGGATCGTCCACCGCTGGCACGATCGGCGGCGAAGCCGACGCCGAGGCCGCTTCGGCGTCCGCCGCATCCCCATCTCCCGCCACCGACGGCCCACCCGCCTGGGCGAAGCGCATGAAGCGTTCGCAGCAGATGTCCCACGGCGTCCAGGCCGCAGCTCACGCGGTCAAGTCGGGCGACAGCCATGGCGGCGGCTCTTCCGTCAACCTCTCCGAAAGCGACTGACCATGTTCAAACGACCCGCCACTCACTACGGTAAATCACCACAACCCGAGACGCCCTACCAGCGCGCCGCCCAGGTCTGGGACGACCGCATCGGTTCCGCCCGCGTGCAGGCCCGCAACTGGCGCTTCATGGCCTTCGGATCACTGGCGCTCTCAGCCGGATTGTCGGCCGCACTGGTCTGGCAGTCGATGAGCGGCTCGATCGTTCCCTGGGTGGTTCAGGTCGACAACCTCGGCCAAGCGCAAGCCGTGGCACCGGCCGTCGCCGACTATCGCCCGACCGATCCGCAGATCGCCTTTCATCTCGCCCGCTTCATCGAAGAGGTCCGCTCGATCCCGGCCGACGCGATCATCGTCCGGCAGAACTGGCTTCGGGCCTACGACTTCACCACGCAGGCCGGGGCGCTCGCGCTCAACGATTATGCCCGCGCCAACGATCCCTTCACCAAGGTTGGCAAGCAGCAGATCGCCATCGAGGTCTCCAGCGTGATCCGGGCCTCACCAGACTCGTTCCGCGTCGCCTGGATCGAGCGCCGCTATCAGGACGGCTCGCTCGCCTCCACCGAACGGTGGTCCGCCATCCTCACCGTCGCCGTGCAGATACCACGCGACCCCGAAAAACTCCGGGCCAATCCGCTTGGAATCTATGTCAACGCCATCAACTGGTCGAAGGAGCTTGGACAATGACACCGACCTTCCGCGCCGCCGGGAGGCCGGCTTTCCGCAAATCCGCTTTCTTGGTTCTCCTCGTTTGCACCTCGGCGCTTGCAGGCTGCGCAACGATGCAGAAGCCCCCGGAAATCTCCTACGACGATGCCGCGCCCGCTGTGCAGACAGTCGATCCGCCCGCACCCGTCACGGTGGTCGAACTGCCAAAGCCGCTGCCGCTTCCCGGTCAGATGAAGCCGGTCGAAGCCTCACGCCGGGCGCCGGAGCCGACTGATCCCGCCGCCCGCGTCAATCAGGCAAACGCCGCCGCCCGCATCCAACCCGTCCGTGACGGCTTCATCAATTCCATGCAGGTCTATCCCTTCACTCAAGGCGCGCTCTATCAGGTCTACACCGCCGTCGGTCAGATCACCGATATCGCGCTGCAGCCCGGCGAAACCCTCGTTGGCTCCGGCCCGGTCGCCGCCGGCGATACCGTCCGCTGGATCATCGGCGACACCGAAAGCGGCACAGGCGCGACCAAGCAGATCCATATCCTGGTGAAGCCCACGCGCACGGAGCTGATGACCAATCTCGTCATCAATACCAGCCTGCGCACCTATCATATGGAGTTGCGCTCGACCGAGAAGACCTACATGGCTTCGGTCTCCTGGCAGTATCCGCAGGACCAACTCATCGCGCTGCGTCGCCAGAATACGGAGGCGCAGGCCGTACAGCCCGTCGCCAGTGGCGTCGATCTGTCCCGCGTCAATTTCCGATACCAGGTGACGGGCGATCGCGCGCCGTGGCGGCCGCTACGCGCCTTCGACGACGGCAAACAGGTCTTCATCGAATTCCCGCGCGGCATCGGTCAGGGCGAGATGCCGCCGCTCTTCGTCGTCGGCCCCGAAGGCGACACGTCCGAGCTGGTTAACTACCGGGTGCGCGGCAACTACATGGTCATCGACCGGCTGTTCGCCGCCGCCGAGCTACGCTTCGGCGCAGCCAAGAACCAGAAGCGCGTGCGCATCTCCCGGACTGACGGGAGGCCTGCGTCGTGAACGAGATCGATCCCGATAAGGAGGAAGGCCGCAAGTCCGGGCTGGAACCCCAGCCGGAGTCCGACGATGATGCCCGGCCGTTGACCGGAGAACCGGCCGCGCCGATGCGGCTGCGTCCGGAGCCGCCGCGCGTCACCCGGCTCTCGCGCAAAGTGCTGGCTGGTCTCGGTCTGGTCGCCGGTGTTGGTATCGGTGGCGCGCTGATCTATGCGCTTCAGGTGCAGCATGACGGCCGGTCGAACGAGGAGCTGTATTCGACCGACAACCGGACGACACCCGATGGCCTAAACACGCTTCCGAAGGACTATACCGGTCCGGTCCTCGGCCCACCGCTGCCAGGCGATCTCGGCCGCCCGATCCTCGATGCGCAGAACCGCGGCCAGCCTGTGACGTCGTCACGGATCGGCACCCCCGCCGTGCAGCCCGGCCTCAGCGCCGAGGAACAGCGCCGATTACAGGAGTTGGAGGCCGCGAGGACCGCGCGTCTCTTCACTTCGACCGAGACGCGCAACATGGCGTCGCCCGCCACCACGACAACAACCACAACGACGCCCTTGCCGGATCTGACCGGTCTCGGCCTCGCGCCGCAGCCAGCGACGCCTTCAGCGCAGGATCGGCAGCTCGCCTTCCTCAACCAGGCACCCGACAAACGCACCGTCTCGACCGATCGCGTTGCCGCTCCGGCATCGGCAAACATCCTTCAGGCCGGCGCGGTTATTTCCGCCGCGCTCATCACCGGCATTCGTTCCGACCTGCCCGGCCAGATCACGGCGCAGGTGACGGAGAACATCTATGACAGCCCGACTGGGCGCATCCTTCTCATCCCGCAGGGCACGCGCGTCATCGGACAGTATGACAACGGCGTCGGTTTCGGTCAGCGCCGTATCCTGCTCGTCTGGAACCGGCTGATTTTCCCGAACGGCCGTTCGATCGTGCTGGAACGCCAGCCGGGCGCGGATACGCAAGGCTATGCCGGCCTGGAGGATGGCGTCGATTATCACTGGGGAGAACTGTTCAAGGCCGCCGCGCTCTCGACGCTGCTCAGCATCGGTTCGCAAGCCGGTTCGTCGGACGAGGAAAGCGAAATCGTCCGTGCCCTGCGCCAGGGCGCTGGCGACAGTATCAGTCAGACCGGCCAGCAGATCGTTAGCCGCCAGCTCAACATCGCGCCGACGCTGACGATCCGACCGGGCTTCCCCGTTCGCGTCATCGTCACCCACGATCTCGTGCTCGAACCCTATGGAGGCTGACATGGCGAAGTTGAAACTTGGTCCGATCGCAGATGACAAGCCGGTCAAAGTCACGGTGGAACTGCCTGCGAGTCTCCATCGCGACCTCGCCGCCTATGCCGAAATTCTCGGCAGGGAGGGAGAGCACGCGCCCGCCGATCCCGCCCGCTTGATCGTGCCCATGCTGGAGCGGTTCATTGCGACAGACCGAGGTTTTGCGAAGGCCAAGCGCCAACGGTCGTCTGCCTAGAGATTCTTGATTTCGATAGATGCTTGGCCAAGCTCAACAACCTGCGAAAAGCTGGATTGTCGTTCCGAGGAGACCACACCGCACAAAATGGCAGACGTTCTCCTTCAATAGGGCGATAGGCAACGCCAGGAAAACAGGCAGCTGTCGTGGATTCGCTTGTAACCGTGAGTCCGCGGCCGAATGCCACCAAAGGTAATAGATTATCCCGCCCTACACATTGGGGCTCGATTTGCGGATGATGTCCTAGTTCGGCCAATCGCATCACAAGAAAATCGTGAATTTCCTGGCCTGGCGGCGCGTCACTGACAATAAACGTTGAATCAGCCAGATCAGTCCATTTTACTTCGGTTTTGGCAGTCAAGTGATGATGCTCGGGCAAAGCGACAAACACCTTCTCCGACCACAACTCTGCGGAGTCGTAATCCGGACGTTTGGAAGTTCCAGATAAAAAGGCCACGTCAATTTCAAGGCGGCGGATAGCTGATAAGTGATCCGCGGGGCTGCCATCAATGAAGTCCATCCGAACCTGAACGTGATTGGTTCCATATGCTTGGAACAAGTCTGCAAGAAATCCCGATGCCAGCGAAGAAAATATGCCGATCCTTACCGATCCCAGATCGCCTCGCGCGATGACCTGGATGTCTCTAGTTCCCTCCGTCAAAGTTCTGAGAGCCTTACGGGCGGCAGGAAGAAAGCGTTCACCAGCTACGGTAAGAGCTACGCCGGAGCTGTGGCGGTGAAAGAGCGAAGCGCCGATTTGATCCTCGAGATTGCGAATTCGTCTACTGACGGAAGACTCCTGCACCGATAAGGATAGCGCCGCTTTGCGGAAGCTCCCTTCCTCCGTTGCGGCAACAAAGTATCGTAGGTGACGTAGCGCGATGGCATTCGGCATCTGTGTCAAGGAGGGGCAAAGGGGTACTTCACACACAACTCGCTCCTTTCAGGCCCTGCGTCTACACACAATGCAACCAGCTATTTGGGGTTAGCGTGCGACAGCGAATCCCGGCGGCCCATCATGCAAATGAGCGTTTGCTGACCAATCGCCACAAGCGTTCGGCCATCAGCAGGGTCGGCAAACACTTCCAATTGACAGATTGTGAGCGTCTTTCCGGCCTTGATCACTTTGCCTAGCGCTTCGAGTTTATCGCCTAGAGCCGGGTTCAGGAGATTGATCTTGAATTCCACGGTGAGAACCGAGCTGAACTCTGGGAAAAGCGTAAAAGCGGCATAGCCGCCGGCAGAATCCGCGATTGCGGAAGTTCCTCCTGCATGGAAATAACCGTGCTGCTGCGAAAGCTCAGGCCGGAAAGGCATCTGGACAGATACCAGTCCCCGGCGAATTTCGGACAGTGTCGCGCCCAAATGGCTCATCAGCCCTTGGCGACGAAAGCTGTCACGAACCCGCTGCTCAACGCTCGCGTCTACGGCACTGCCAATAAGCCTTTTCATGACACCTCCGGAGCAATGACCCTGGATGCCAAAACTACCGGGAGGTGGCGACATACTGGAGTGAAAAGCCCTGACAGGATGCTGAGAAAAACTCAGGTTCTTTCCGTCCACCATCGTCGTTGAAAGTTCTACTGGAGAGGGAAACTTGCCAGAAGTTCGACTGGCGGAAACTGCACAAGCTCGATCGCCGTGATATGACCGTCGTGATGGTCGAAATTGCGCATCGCCGCTTCCAAAGCCTTCTCCGGCTTTCCTTTGAGCGTGGCGACCGTGACATGAGGTACCCAACTACCAACCAAATGATGTTCGTGTATTTGCTGCCCTCGAACGGCTTCCACAATATTCTCATGAAGTGCAAGGAGCGATTGAGTTACGACAGGTGCCAGAAAAACATAGGATGGGGTCCCTGAAAATATTCCAAAGTGACTCATTTTTATTTTGAGCTGGCCAATGTCTTGGCAAGCTGCGGCGATTTGCTGAATCATGGGATCAACGCGTTCACCGTCCTCTATCACTGCCAAGGTGATGTGTGGTGGATAGTCCAGCTGCTTTTCTGCGTTCGGAGCCCGAACGAGGAGATCGTACCTTAACCGGTCTATTGTCTTGGAAAGGTGATCGTCCAATCGTGCAGCTATAGCCAATGGCATGGGTCCATCTGATCCTTGAAAGCGCTGGAAATTCTTTGTGTTCCCGACATCCTGCATTTGGTTGGCCGGCAAGCGAGAGAGAAAGGCTCATCTTTGCATGATGAATTCTCAGCAGCGTCTCTCTCCATTCAATGACAGGTATGTATGGCCATTTTTCAGTATCGAGAAAGCCTGCAAACGGATCTCTGGATGGAAACCGCAACACTTACTGGCCTTGCACTTTATGCTTTCGTGATGACGATCACGCCGGGGCCGAACAACCTGATGCTCACCACATCAGGCCTTGTCTTTGGCATGGCACGAACATGGCCACATATTCTCGGAATTCCTTTTGGTGTTGCCGTTCAATTGATGTCGGTCGGCGCTGGCCTTGGGGCTGTCTTTGCACTTGAACCCCGTATCCAGATTTTTTTGAAAATTATTGGCACGGCTTACCTGCTCTGGCTTGCCTACAAACTCTGGCGTGCCGCCGAGATGCCCGATGCCTCTTTGGCAAAGCCGGTTTCTTTTTTCCAGGCTGCCGCATTCCAGTTCGTAAACCCCAAGGCCTGGCTGATTGCGGTAACCGTCATCGCGGCCTTTATTTCTCCCGATAACGGCTATCTGATCCAGCTTGTCGTTGCCTCAGCGATTTTCACCGTTGTCGGCATTCCATGCTTGGTAGTGTGGGCGGCCTTCGGGGCTGGACTGCGACAAGTGCTTCACGATCCATCGAAACTTCTTCTCATAAATCGCAGCATGTCCGCGCTCGCGGCACTGACAGCAGGATTGTTTTGGCTATGAATTTTCTTTCACGCAAAGATCTCGAAAATCATGCAACTACATGGATCGAAGCATGGAACCGCCACGACGTCGATGCGGTGATCACGCCATTTTCCAAGTCGGTTGTATTCGTTAGCCCGAGGGCGGCAATCGTGACCGGAGACGCAACGGTGCGAGGCCGAGATGCGCTTTATGACTACTGGACGAAAGCCCTCGCCGCCGTTCCCGACCTGGAATTTAGACTTGAATCCATCACCTGTGACGAGAACGCGCAAACCGTTCTGGTCCACTACGTGTCGCATGCCGGTGGAAAGACTCTTCGAGCATGCGAACTCATGCGGTTCGAGAATGGACTGCAAGTTTATGGCGAGGCGTTTTATGGCGCGGATGTTTCGGAGCCGTCGCAATGAGACCCGTCGAACCTTCAAGCGAGAATTTCTATCGTTGGGGAAACGGCTGTTCGGGCTGGCGCCTGCTCGACCTCGAGCACCTTCAGGTGAGGCAGGAAACAATGCCGCCGGCGACGGCTGAAGAGCCCCATGTACATCGTGAGGCGCATCAATTCTTTTATGTGCTGGATGGGCAAATGACGATCCTCACCCCCATCGGCGTCACTCTCATTAGTCCGGGCCAAGGAATGCATATACCGGCCGGGCAACCGCACTGGGTCAGAAACGACGACGTTTCCGATCTTATATTCCTGCTCTCATCCAGCCCAAGTACATCCGGTGACCGCTACCCCGCCGACCCAACGAATTGGGGGGCTTGAGCTTGGATCGACGGCTATCGTCACGCAAAATTGCCTCTGGTGATCAGGTTGTGCGATCAGCGACACTGTAAAACGGTCAGCAGCCCCATTTCGATATGCCCTTCGCTGAACTCGTGCACAACCTCGCCTTGTTCAAGAAGCTTGAAGCCTGAGCGCTCGGCTATCGCCTCAATATAGGCGGAGCCGTGGGAAAAACAGCCCGCCTTGGCGAGTTCCGGGTTAATGCAGGGACCAAAGCCAAGACGGTCTCCTTTGTCATTTGGATAGACTGTGAAGGCAAACAGGCCTCCGGGATCCAGGATATTGGCGACGCTCGGGAGGATTGTGGCTAGGTCTCCGAAATGGATCAGGACGGCCGCAGCCGCGACCGCATCGAACCGAAGCGCGGTGGCAGAGAGAAACGACGCCAGATCGTCGCGGACAAGTGTGTCGTAAAGCGATTTTTGTCTTGCGACTGACAGCATCGCCTCGGACAGATCAATGCCCGCCAGATGCGCGGCCCGATCTCGCAGCAGGCCACCGACCAGTCCGGTTCCGCATCCTATGTCGAGAATCCGGTTGCCGTGTCGGGGCAACAGCCGGGCGAGCGCGTCGCCGACATGGCGATGCGCCAGATAGCCCTCCGCCCGATCCCAGTCGCGCGCCCTGGATGAATAGAGTTGGTCGAGCTGCGCCGCGGGAGCACTAAAGGGGACCGGCCCCCTGTTCATTTGCGCCAGACGCATCCGGGCGCCATCGACATCACCCGGATTTTCGCCCAGATATCTCTCCAGATGGGCGGTGGCCTCTTCATGATCGCCGGCATCGACCAGCAGATCCCCGAGCAGGAAGCGGGCGCCGGCATGGCCGGGCGCGTGTGACAGGCACCGACGCAAGGGTTCGATTGCCGAGCCTCTGTTGCCCGTATCGGTCAATGCGACAGCCAAGTTGTAGAGAGCGTTCGGATAAGTCGGGCGGCAGGCGACGGCGTTCTCGAACGCGGCGATCGCTTCCGGCAATCTGCCGTGCTTCCGCAGCGCAATGCCGAGATTGTTCCGGGCCGTTGCGTCGTCGGGTTGAAATTTGGTCATGGCTGTCAGCGTTTCGACTGCTGCCTCCAGCCTTCCTTGCGCCATTTCGATCAGTCCGAGAAGGTGCATCGCGTCGACTGGCGGCGGGTCTTGCACACAGATAGTGCGGCAGATACTTTCGGCCTCGCCGAGGCGACCGGCGTCATACGCCTCCAACGCAAGACTCAGATCAAAGATGGCGGTGGCATGGGTCATGGGTGGTTCTCGCCATTGGCAACCCTCAGTTAGCCAGCTCGATCTGGTAAGTCGCCATCGGCCTCAGCGTCGCCACGCGGTCATACAGGTGTCGGGCGGCCGCGTTGTCCTCGGCCGTTTCCCAGTAGAGGCGACGCCAGCCCTCCTGCCTGCCCAGAACCTCCAGATGTTCGATGAGCCTCGTCGCAACGCCCCGGCCCCTGTGCAGGGGAGAAACCCAAAGGTCTTCGAGATAGCAGACGAGGCGGAGCGAGAATGTGTGGGGATGGAGAATTGTATGCGCCAGCCCCACAGGTTCTCCAGCCTGAAACGCGAGCCAGGCATTCATTGGTGAGGAAGGATCGCGTACGCGCTGCCACAGCCCGGCGATGACCGCCTCGTCCATGTCCCCGGCACCGAAATGCGCGCGGTTTTCTGCCCAGAGTTTTTCCCAGCCGCTTCTGTCTGCGTGGCTTGCGGCCTTGATCGTTATCGTCATGTCGTTGTCCCTGGAGTTGCTTCATCGAGCAGAAGGCCGGGCGCGTCGGCCGGGATCTCGCCCGCGCGCAGCCAGCCAAGCGCGAGTGGCCACAGACTGTCCCTGAACCGGTCATGGAAAAAGGCGAAGTGTCCGATGGATGATACGCCGATGTCCGCTGGGGCAATGCGCCAATGATGCCGGTGGCTGGACGTGAAATAGGCGAGCAGCCGGTTGAGGGCTGCCGGGGTGCCGTGCGGATCGTCTTCAAGGCCAATCGCGAGCATGGGAGCCATCACCCTGGTGAAGCGTCTTTGCAGGATTTCGGATTCCCGCTCCCCACCGATGAAAAAATCCTGCCGCACGGTATGCTCGAACCGGGCCTTCATTCGGCTCCAGTCCCGGACCACGCCTGCGGGCGTATCCTCCATCCAGCCAAGCCGTTTGGCCGGAAAGTAGCCGAACATCCGTGTCAGCAGCGGCATGACGATGTGCCACTTGATATACATGCGCGGGCGTTCGGCCTCGCCGTAATCCCGCCAATAGGCGAATTGGGATCCGACGGTGAGAATGCGCCTGATCCGCCGGTTCGAGCGCGCAAGCCCGATCGCAAAGCCCCCGATCGAATGGCCTACGACATGGATTTCCTGCCCCGGAAAAGTGCGTTCAGCGTATGCGAGCGCCGCCTCCAGATCGTGCGCGCCCCAATCCACCCAGTCGGCACGGAAACCGCGCAGGGATTTTGGCCGGGATTCGCCGATCCCCCGGTAATCGAAGGTGAGCACATCGAATCCGTTGAGAAACAGGTAGTCAGCGAAGCGCGAGTAGTAGCGGCACCTTACAGACGTCGCGGCGCTGATGATCACGATCGGGCGCGCGGCCGCAACACCGCCGTGTCGCCATAGAAACCCGCCGAGAAGCCGGCCATCGTCTGTTTCAAGGCACACTGACAATGCTTGGTTCGGCATCTCCCGGACACCAGTAACCTCTGTTCCGCGTCCGTGGTTTATCACGCTGACGCCTCTCGATTGTTACTTTCAAGTATCCGTTTTTTCTTCGCCCGGATGGAGATTGTCGAATGAGCATCCCTCCATATGGCGTGAGAAGCGCTCATTTGTTTTCGTTATCGATTGCAGGCTCATTTGGCGAAAAGCTTGAAATCAGCCAGGGAAAGTCGATGCATCCAATCGTTCGCCTTCGAGAACTGCCGCTTCGGACACAATCGCATGGTGGAGCCTATGAAGCGCACATGGCTGCCGTCGCGGCACCGTTTGGCGCTAAGCGACTTGGCGCTCGCTACGTTGAAATTCCCCCGGGCAAAAAGGCTTGGCCCTTTCATTGTCACCACGCGAATGACGAGCTCTTTGTCATTCTGGCCGGGGCCGGCGTGCTGCGATATGGCGAGGAAGAACACGACGTAAGCGCTGGTGATGTCGTCGTTTGCCCCGCCGGTGGCGTTGAAACAGCTCATCAACTGCGGGCAGCAGGCTCCAAACCGCTGCGCTACCTAGCGGTCAGCACAATGAATGAGCCCGACGTCCTGGAATATCCCGATAGTGGCAAGGTGGCGGTTTTCGCGGGCTCCGCGCCGGGTGGTGAAAAAGCAGCCCGAAGCCTGGAACTAACCGTGAAGAAAAATGCTGCTGTCGGATATTGGGAGGGGGAGGAATGAAGTGGAGTCAGAACAAGAGAAGTGCACTTTTAGCCATACCTGCGAGTTGGATGCAGACACTTCTCATTGCGGCCGCTTTGTTGCCGACATCAGCGCTCGCAATGGAAATGACGAGTTCGTCCTTCGAGAATGGAGGAATAATACCTCTGCGCCATGCGCTTAACAGTTTGGGTTGCGAAGGGCAGAATATTTCTCCTGCTTTGCAATGGCGTGACGCTCCTCCAGAAACGAAGAGCTTCGCTGTCACAATGTTCGATCCGGACGCGCCTACAGATAGCGGTTGGTGGCACTGGATTCTCGTAAACATCCCCGCGGATGTCACCAGCTTGCCGGAGCGATCCCAACCCAGAGAAGCGCTCTCGACAAACACCGACTTTGGCATCTCCGGGTATCGTGGCCCATGCCCACCAGTTGGTGCCCAGCCGCATCGTTACGTGGTTACGGTGTATGCGCTTGATGTCAGCACACTGCCATTGGCGGTTACCTCTTCTGGCGCAATGGCCAGTTACATGATCAATAGCCACGTGCTCGCGAAAGCAAGCATTGCCGGTTATTTTGGACGCTGAGACAATAACCGTTTGAAAAAGGCTGAAGACAGACCGGTGGCGGACTCGCAAGGCGCAACGGCAGGACGTCTGGTCATTCGCCAGCTTTCCAGCCAAGACACGGCGCATCTGGCGCCGCTCCTTAACGCTTATCGCGCAGAGATGTACCCCGCCTCAGAGACAGAGAACCTCCGTCAGGACGCTGCCACCGCCTTGCTGTCGAGCCAGACGGCCGAGGTGATAGGTGGTTTCCTGGACGGCAAACTGTCGGCATTCGCCGTTTTCTTCGATCTGCCGGAAGCAATTTCAAACGGACGCGCCGGACAGCTCGACGACCTCTACGTGGCTGCTGGCGCTCGCGGCCAGCGTCTGGCGCAAAAAATGGTCCAGGCGGTAGCATTGATCGGCAGAGCGCGCGGTTGGGTTCATCTGAGATGGCTTGTGCCAGAGGACAATGCAGCTGCGCTTCGGACCTATGAGCGCTTTGCCAAAGCAGCATCCTGGAAAAGCTACGTGTTGTGGTTGGGCGATGGCGGCTCTTGGTGAGGCAGAGCATCCTCAATCTCCTAGTCACCAGGTTTGCGGGCATCCACCTCATCGGGGCCGTTCGTTTTCACTCCTGCCGAAGGGTCATGATCTTCGCGACAGATAGAACGCCATGGCGGCCGAACTTGCGCCGAAAACACATGTGCCGGTCCAACCCCAGGCGGCATACGCAGCGCCTCCAACGCCGGCGCCGACCGCCCCCCCAGCGAGCATGGTCGCCATGAACACCGTGTTAAGCCGGCTGCGGGCGGTCGGGTCGAGCGCATAGACACGCGTCTGGTTCGCAACCTGCGAGGACTGTACGGCAAGGTCCATAACTAGGATACCGGTTACCAAGCTGATGAGGGAACCTTGCCAAAGCCCGAAGACGATGAAAGCGAGCGTGACGAGGCCAGCGCCAACTGACATGACGACGGCGGGTCCGCGTCGATCCGTAAAGCCCCCGGCAATTGGCGCGGCAAGCGCTCCGCAGACTCCGACAAGCGCCAGAAGGCCAACCGCCTTGCCACCAAGCTGATAAGGCGGTTCGGATAGTAACAGCGCGAGATTCGACCAGAAACCGATAAAGGCTGCGAAAATCAGGAATTGCACTGCGACTGCTTGCCGGAGAACACCATGCGTTCGGAGAAGCGTCCATAAGGAACCAAGCAGCCGCAGATAGCTCAAGTCAGTTGTTGGCGGCACACGAGGCAGCCAGAGCGCAAGTGCCACCCCAATTGCCGTCATCATTGCCGCCGAGAACCAGAACACGAAAGGCCAACCCCAAAAGTCTGAGATTGTGCCACTCACCGTGCGGGCAAGCAGGATGCCAATCAATATGCCGCCCGTCACTTTGCCAAGAATGCGTCCACGCTCGGAAGGTGGGGCAAGATGCACAGCGAGTGGAACAATCTGCTGCGTGACGGTGGTGAATAATCCGACAGCGAGACTGGCGACCGCCAGCCACACAAAACTTGGAGACAAGGCCGCACCAATCAACGCCATCACCAACGCAACGAAAGTACGGAGAATGAGAGATTTGCGCTCCAGCCGGTCTCCGAGTGGGGCGAGAAGCAACACGCCGAAGGTATTACCTGCCTGGGTGAGAACCGGCACGATCGCAGCCGTTCCCGCGGCCAGCCCAAAATCTGCCGTCAGATGACCGAGGAATGCCTGATTATAGTAACTGTTGGCGACGGTCGCACCCGCGCTGACCGCTAGCAGGCGAACCAAGGCACCGGATAAATGTTCAGATAGGGTGTTATTCGGTCTCATGACAGCCGCTGGCCTGGACGTACTTGATCAGGGTGCGTTCGAGATTTCTGCCCCTAAGTGTAGCAATGTTCGGCATGACAATACGCCGGGTGGTTTTATGTCTGTCTTTGCAGAAGGAAGTGATTGATTGGCGGTTTGGATCAGACCGGAGCTCAGCTTTCCGATAGTCCACATTGACGAGGAGAGGTCCTGACCACAGCAGCATTGGTGTTGAAATATCGACGTCTTTCCAGGGTATGGGCTTACCGCCAAAATACCGCCCGACGATGAGGCCGTTGGCCGTGAATACATACATCGGGCCACGGCTCCGGCGGTAGCTGAAAACCCCAAATAGCGGTATCAGCGTCGCCATCATAAAAAAAGCCGCTGAGATCGCCGCCATCGCAAACTCTGAAAGAGAGTCGGCTTTGAAAACGGCGATTGGCATGCTCACAGCACCTAGTAGGAACGGCAGCGTAAAGAAAAGAAGCAGCGCCGCCCGCCAATAGGACAAATAGACCGGAAAATCTGGAAGATGCGTAGCTTTGGCAGATTTTTCCGGTTCCATTATCTTGTCTCTCGGTCCGCAGGCAGGCATGTCTTTGCGGCCTCTGCCAGCATCCAGGTCCTGACATTCCTGATGCGGCGGTCGCGCTCGAGGGCCGGCGGATAGCAGAGGTAGTAGCCTGCGTTTGCCGGTATTTGGTGCGGCATGATCGGGCTGAGCCTTTCGGCGGCTATGTCGCATGCGGCAATTTCGATGCCCGCAAAGGTTATACCTGCGCCGTCGATCGCGGCCTTGAGGCCAAGGCCCGAAGAGTCGACGATTGTGACTGCCGCAGGTCGTGTCGGGCCGCCCGGGAGCGTTTCGTTCCAACGCTGGAAGTCCTCGCGCCGATGCTGGGACAGAAACAGGTTGGTTTGCGAGATGGCTTGGCGAATATCGATTTCGTCATTCGTTTGCCAGTCATCTGAACGGCCAAGCAACGTCACATTTTCGTCGAACAGGCGCTCGGAGAGAACACCAGGCCATTGCCCAGAACCATGACGCACAGCAGCATCTGCAACGCCGGCGCCAAGATCGACGGCGGTTTGGGTCGTAGAGATCAAAAGTTCGAAGCCGGACCTCGCAAATGGATAGGACGCCATCCGTGGCGACAGCCAATGAACCGCGAATGTCGGCAGCATGGACAGGCGCAAGGGACCAAGCTTCCGTTCCTGCTTCACTGTCGCGACAGCCTGAATGATCCGCGTGAAGCCGACGGTGAGATCCGGAGACAACAGTCGTCCAGTCTCCGTCAGTTCAAGGCGCGGTCCGACGCGGCGCATCAACTCTACCCCGAGCAGATCCTCGAGGATCCTGAGTTGATGACTGACGGCGGAGGGCGTCACGCCGATTTCTTCGGCCGCATCCTTGATCGACATGTGGCGTGCGGCGGCCTCGAAAGCGCGCAGGGCATTCAGCGGCACCGACAATCGCATCGTTTCGGTCATGGCGCGCTCGCTCTCGTATTTTCCGTCCTCGCCGGATGCCGCCGTTCTCCTCCTGCACTTGGCATCGAACAACGAAATCTCAGCTTTCTCTGAGGATTGCTCACTCGCCAGGCACGGATGTTGGGTGACAATAGGGTGTCTTTCAAAGGGGCCAAATTGCTATGAGTGACGTGCTTGCTTTCGATGATCGCGATGGCCTGATCTGGCTCGATGGAGCACTCGTTCCCTGGAACGAAGCCCGGCTCCATGTCATGACCCATTCGCTGCATGCCGGCGGGGCCGTGTTCGAAGGAATTCGGGCCTATGACGGAGGTATATTCCTGTCCAACGCGCATTTCTCCCGCTTCCAGCGTTCTGCCGAGATCGTCGGGTACACGCTTCCCTATTCTAGCCTTGAGCTCGTCAAAGCATGTGAAGCCGTTCTCTGGGCGAACGAATTGAAGGATGCCTATATCCGTCCCATCGCCTGGCGCGGCAGCGAGAGCGTGACGGTGGCCGCCCGCAACGCCACTATCCACGTTGCGATTGCCGCCTGGGATTGGCCGACGCCGGCCGCCGAGGGAAGGAGCACGACGGGTATTCGCCTTCAGCTCTCCTCCTGGAGGCGTCCGCGTGCCGATACGGCGCCGACGGCCTCCAAATGTTCCGGCCTCTACATGATCGGCACGCTCGCGCGGCATGCCGCAAATGACGAGGGTTTCGACGATGCCCTGCTGCTCGACGTCGACGGAGATGTTGCCGAAACGACCGCGACGAACATCATACTGGTCGAAGGTCGCAAGCTCGTGTCCCCGGTAGCAGACTGTTTTCTCGACAGCATCACCAAACGCCATGTCTTCGCTCTCGCGCAGCAGGCTGGCCTGGAACTCGAGGAGCGAAAAGTCTCGCTGGAGGAGTTGTGCGCGGCAGATGAAGTCTTCGTTGTCGGCACTTCGATCGAGATCCAGCCCGTCGTCGAACTCAAGGGGCCAGCGATTGGAGCCCAATGGAGCGTTGGCCCTCTTACCCAAAGCCTCATCGACAACTTTCAGAACTCGGTTCGCCAACAATGTCCCGCATAGGTGGACACCCTTGCCAAAAGGGCCGGGTTTCGATGCGTTCTCCATGTCGTTCTTCTCGGAGCAAAAGATTTTTCGTGATAGCCAACACTATTTGATGTTACACTTCCCGTAAAATGCAAAAGCGTAACATGACACTATCGGGCTACTCACATGCGTCTACAATCACCCTGGCAACCTCGCCTTACTGGTGACATGGACTCTCCATGCGATCGGCTCGTCGCCGCCGTGTCGGAGGACATCGCAGCCGGGCGATTGGAGGTTGGAGACAGGCTTCCGGCCCACCGCGATCTTGCCTGGCGTCTCGGCATCGGCCTTGGCACGGTGACGAAGGCCTACGGAATCCTGGAGCGGCGCGGCCTGCTGCGCTCGGTCAAGGGACGGGGCACGTTCGTGGCCGTTACCGAAGCCCGCAGAGGCGACGTCATCGATCTTTCGCGCAACGCGCCGCCCGCCGTCATCAGCGAGAGGCTTCTGTCCCGATCTCTCAACGCGATCGCCAGGCGTATCGACGCGGATGTTTTCAATACCTATCCGCCCGTAACCGGGCATCAGAGGTTCCGCCAAGAAATGGCGCGCTGGTTTCGCCGTCTCGGTCTGGACGCCGACCCTGCCTGCCTGCTTCTGACCAATGGTGCGCAGCACGCGCTGTCCGTCAGCCTCTCCACGCTCTGTGGTCCCGGCGGTACCCTCTATGTGGAGGATCAGACCTATCCCGGTGTGATCAACGTTGCGCGCCATCTTGGCGTCAAGCTCACTTCAATTGCTATGGATGACGAAGGCATGCTGCCGGATCAGCTTGAACGGGAACTCGCGACAAGTCGCGGCAGCAACGCGGCAGTCTATCTCACGCCGACGATGCAGAACCCGACCACGAGTTCGATGAGCAAAGCGAGAAGGAGCGCGATCGCGCTAATCTGCCGCAAGTCAGGCATCATCGTGATCGAGGACGACGTTTATGCCCTCGCGCCCGACCCGGACTATCCGCCGATCGCGAGCCTTGCGCCTGAGCATGTCTTTTATATCAACAGCCTTTCGAAGACCCTCAACCCGGCTTTGCGGATTGGCGGTCTCGTGGTTCCGCCGGCATGGCTGGACCGCGCGGAAACCGCGATGCATGCCAGCGGGCTGATGATCAGTCCGCTGAGTTGCTCGGTCATGGAACAATGGCTTCTCGATGGAACGGCCGATGCTATCAGCACGGCTATACAGGAAGAAGCCATTCGCCGCCGTGCGATGGCAACGGACTTGTTGGGGCAAGCTGTACGCCAACCTGTCCATGTCGGTTATCATCTGTGGGTTCCGCTAGGCCATTCCCATGCCGGGGCACTCGAGACTGCGGCGAAGGCCTTGGGCATTCTGGTTACGCCGCCGTCTTCAACCTCCGCAAACGGCATTAGCTCCGGAATCCGTCTTTGTATCGGTGCGCCATCCCCTGAAGATCTTGAGCAGGCGCTTCCCGCGATCAGGCGCATAGTCGATCGCTTCAGGATCGAGACCGGCGCAGGGACGGCCAGAAATACCAGACCACTGCTGCCACTACGATAAGACCACCTGCGATCGCCGATTTCCCCGGATCTTCGGCGAAGGCCAACCAAACCCAAAGCGGACCGAGAACCACATCCAGAAGTGCGATCAAAGCCGACTCCGACGAAGCGACATGGCGTCCACCTGCAAGAAATAACAGGAATGCGAGCGCGGTCGTGAGAAAGGCCAGCATGAATATCAATCCGAGCGCACCGCCCCCCGGAAGCTGGCCGGATGAGAATGGGAATGCCGCGATCGCACACAACGCTGCCCCCGCGGCATTCACGTGAATGAGATTCAGGGCTCGATTACGGCGTGTGACGATGAGAAGCGCGCCAAAGCTCAGCGTCATTGCGAAGGCCAGCAAGTTACCCTTGATATCGCTCGCCGCCAGTGCCGTGCCTGCAACGAACACGATCCCGATCATAGATACCGTGCTCGCCATCAACAGGCGTCGCGAGGCCGCTTCCCGACCGACCGCGAAGGCCAATGCGGCTGTCACGAAGGGAAGTGTCGCGTAGATGATCAAAACGTTTGCGACCGTCGTCATCGTGAGTGCGGCGACATAGCAGAACATTGCAGTGGCGGAGAAGCAGGCGGCCAGGCAGAAGCGCCAGTCGAAACGCACCGCTTCCGCCGGCCTTGCGATGGCGATGGCAACAAGGCAAAGGCAGGCGAAGAGAGAACGCCACAGGATCAGATCCCAAAGCCCAAGATCAATTGCGCGTACGAACAGGCCAGCAAGGCTCCAGAGCACGGTTCCTGCGCCAACCAATATCAGACCGTAGACGCGCCGCTCCCCACTCTGTTCCTCTGACCGCCGCATCTCAGAAATAGAACCAGGTCAGGCCAAACCCGACGGCAATGACGATGCCGCGCAGGATGGTAGGATTGATCCAGCGAGCGAAGCGCGCACCGAGATAGCCGCCCGCAATAGCGCCTACCAGAACCGCGAATGCGGGCCCCCACGCTATGATCCCTGTGGCAATGAAAACTGCGACCGCGAGACTCGAGACGATTGTTGCCAGTGCATTTTTTACCGCGTTGGCCTCGTTCACGTCGCTAAGCCCGATCAACGTCAGAACAGCCATGAGCAGGATACCGAGGCCCGCACCGAAATATCCGCCATAGATTGCGACGAGCAGATCTGTCGCAAAGATGACTGGCCTCGGCAGCATTCCGGGGCGGTCCCTTCTTATCCAGGAGCGTAGCCTAGGGCCGAGTGCGAACAGGATCGTCGCGACAAGCAAAAGCCATGGTATAAGCTGGCGGAATATTGCATTCCCAGTGATCGAAAGAAGTACCGCGCCCATAAGGGAACCGAGAACGAAAGCAGGCGCACTGGACTTCAATCGCCCTGCATTCCGGCGCAATTCCTCCCGATAACCGAACAGGCTGGTCGCATGTCCAGGCGAGATCGAAATCGCACTTGTGGCATTGGCGACAACCGGAGGAACGCCAGCCGCAAGGAGCGCCGGAAAAGTAAAGAAAGTGCCGCCCCCGGCGACTGCATTGCAGGTTCCGCCAACAAGACCGGCGGCGACCAAAAGGGCCGTGGTATTCACCTCCATACCTGATCAACCCCGCTCTTCGAAAGCCAACCGGACACCGAAGGCAATCAGGACCGAGCCAGTTACTCCATCGACGCCACGTTTGAATAACGAACTATGGAAAATGCGCGTGAATGGCCGCGTCGCCGCCGTGATGGCCGCGAACCAGATGAGCCCCATGAGCGCATGAATGGCCGCCAGGGCCATGCTGAACATGACAACAGGGACATCCTGCGGAATGAACTGCGGCAGGAAGCTGACGTAAAACACGCCGACTTTCGGGTTGAGAAGATTGGTCATCAGACCGCGCCAGAACCAGTTGGCACTTTTATTGGCCGATTTGCCTGCCTGCACGCTGTCAAGCGCCCCTTCCTCCTTGACCGTTCTACGGATTGCGCTCCGAATCATCCGCGCGCCCAGCCAGATGATGTAGCCAGCGCCGAGATATTGAAGAAGCCGGTAGCCGACTTCCGATACGGTGAGAACGGCTCCGAGACCCGCCGAAGCCAACAGCCCCCACGCCAGAACACCTGTTACGACCCCGGCGCCAGCCTGCATGGCCTGCTTGCCGCCCTCAACGGTGGCAGTGCGCAAGACCATGGCCGTGTCCAGCCCAGGCGTAATCGTCAAAAGAGCGGCGGCGATCGAAAAGGCGGCAACGGCGGAAAAGGCATCCATGTCAGGACCTCAGGCCAGCGCAGAATGCACCGAAGAGCATCCGCCCCTGGTCCCAGATACCGAGGCCGCTTGCGCCGTTGATATGACCGCACGGGCCGATCTCGACGAAACCGGCGCCCCATTCCTCGGCGCGTTCTTTTACATAGTCAGGGGTGGCATAAGGGTCGTTGGCGCTTGCGACGATGAGGGTCGGAAACGGCAGGCGATGGCGTGGCGGGTTTGCGAAGCTGGCCGCTGCTGCCGGGAATGCAGCGGAGGCAGGATCAGGGACTGCGACCAGAAAAGCACCCATAACCCGGCCCGCGACCGTCTCTGCCGCGTGCGCGACGAGCAGGCAGGCCAGACTATGCGCGACGAGAACAGGCGGCGATGGCGAATTGTCAATTTGCCTTTCCAGCGCGTCTTGCCAGTCTGCAAGATGGGGCTTGTCCCAGTCGGAAGGATGGAACCGGGTAAAGCAAGGGTCTGACGCCTCCCAATGCGTTTGCCAGTGGGTTTCACCGGAACCGCCGATACCTGGCAATGTGATGAATGAGGTCATTCCGTCGCCCTTCTATTGTTGGGAAAGATCCATCGAAGGCTCGTAACTGCGGTCAGGAACATCCTTCGTGATCGCCTGCCCGCAAATCACGGTCTGACGCACGCCGTCGTAGGTCAGGACCGGGCTCCCGTGCAGGCTCCAGCCCAGGTTGAGGGCCTCAGTAATGCGGTGACAGAAGGCAGCGTCATCAACGCCGGTCAGCAGACGATAAGCTCTCATCGTGAGGATCCCCAGTTTCCTGCTCGAAATCATAAGCATCTCCGGGAAGCGCTAAACTGAAGTCATCTCATCCGATCCGCAGTATTTCTCATTTCGCCATTTCTTGGACCGGCGAGCAGTGCGTAGTACGCAAGGGACATGAACGAGATGTCCGACGGCTCCGTAAGGGTTACGGCGCTATGCCTTTTGGAAGAGGATCCACTCCTTGCCGCTTCTCGACGGGATTGGCCGGAGGCGGCCGGCGCTCTTGGTTGGCGATGGGAGACATTCGTCGGCGAGGAGCTCATCAATCCATTTTGCGGCAGCCCCACAGATCATGAACTCGACGCCTGCACACGGTGCCTGTTACGATTCGGTCGCCTGAGTTTTCTTTCCTCGGACGCCGAGCCATTCCGCTCGGCCGGCCACCAATTGCTGGAGACTGGTAGTCGACCCGATTTATTAGGCCGTATGCGCAAGCTGCTGCTCAAAGAGCGGCTTTGGCTTGTCTCGGCGGATCATGAAGTTGCGATGAGAGAGGCGTATTTTGCCTACGGGCGATGGGACTTCGGGCACCAGCCCATGCTGGTAATGGACAGGTGTGCCAAACCCGCCCCAGATGAAGCTGATTTCCTTGTGGGTCTCCTCGCGGGCGACGAACGAAGGTTGCGGAGAAGGCCGCGCGGCATGTTCGCCTGGGTCGCGCCCTTGGTGGATGGCGTCGGCATCCTCATCGCTCCCACCAGAATCGGGGACCAAGAAAGTCTTGCACGGGATTTCATGGCGGATCACTACACGTGAGGAACGTCTTTCCCATGGCCGGACAAAAGTTCAGCGATCAAGCAGGTCGCTCGCCCGAGCCGACAGGGGGCACCCCTTCTCTGCAAGCCGTTTGATCGCGTCGCGTGCGATATCCCTGTTGCCCGTGTTGCCGACGAAGCTCGACAGAGAATCCGAAAACTCCAGCACGATGTTGGCCGTCCCGACAGCTTGTCGGTAGTCCACACGGGAAACCACGTCATAGATTTTCCTGCGCCGCCTGATTACACGGCACTCGATATGGTCGGCGTGCAAAATAAGCGTTGGCTTCAGGTCGCTCGATGACCAGCAAATCCAGGGTACGCCCCGCCAGCCCGAAAATGCGGCGACCAACGGAATGTTCGCGACCTCTCCTGCGGTCTCGATCCTGCTGTGCCTCACCGCCGACAGGCGGCTCTTGATGTAGAGAAATATCGTCAGCCAGCCGACACCGATAAGCAAGACGATGGCGAAAATGAAAATCGTGGCTTCCGCTCTGCTCATCCGTGCTGGCCTGCCGTTTTGAGCCTTGGGGGAGACGCGCATTTTAAGGGACGCATCTTCCAGCCGATCATCTCAATAATCGTAGTTTTCATATTCGCGGGTACTCAGTTCATCGTCCGGAATGAATTCTTCTTCATCGAGCGTGAACGCAACCCAAGCCCGCATATGGAATGTGAACAGCGGCTCGTCTACGGCCCTGGCAAGGGCAAGAGCGGCGCTGCGGGCCTCTCCGATCGACCAACCTGTACTGTTGAGGGTCAACCAGGCTTCCTTTAGACGACCGCTTTTAAGGTACTCTCCGAAAACCTGGTTCAGCGGCGCATTCACGACAAGCCAAGGCGGCAGTTGAGATGCCCCATTTCTCAGCCACGAGCGCCCGTGCTCACTGAGCTCGGAATAGGCGACATCATTTGTATTCTCGTCAGATAAACCGGAGAGGCTGATCGCCGACGGCGCAGCCCGTCGTTCGCCGATGCCGATGGGCACGCGTCCAGTATACGCGGCGAGCTTGTCCAGCTTTTCCGGATCGTCACCGAATTCGAGGGTATGTGCGTCTATTTCAGCAAATTGACGACCCGAAATCCCGGCCGCCTTACGAAATGACGCTATTTCTCCCGTCTCATCGTCCCCATCCGTGTAAACGAGCGCCCGGACCAATAGCCAGTTCGCAAATTGCTCATCATCAAGAGCGATCTCCTCCAGCAGGAATTGGTCCTCCGGGCCTGCGCAGACATAGCGTCGGATATCGTCCGGCTCGTCACAGAACCAGCGCATCCAGATACCTTCATATTCCGGCAAGCTACCATTCGAGGTGATGGGAATGAGAGCGGGCGGGCAACCATAGTATTCGGCAGGCTGACCGATCAGAAAGGTTTCTTTCAGGTATGAACCGAGCCGGTACTGCCGGAGCCACAATGGGGCGCTCAATTTCTGGAGGAGTACGTCATATCGATCGAGCATGAGCATCCACTTTTTACGAAACCCTCAGTTCGATATTGCTAATTCACCTCAGTGAACACTGAAGTCTTCTCAGTTCAGATGAAATAATCCTCATTCACAAACCGAGCGTCAGAAGCTCGCGGCGGAACTCCGGTTCGCTCAACACCACTTCGCCGGCGCCGAGGGCACGGGCGTGGTTCAGCGCGCGCGATGTGAGGCGCTGCGCTGCCTCGACGCTTTGCGTCAGGGGAAATCCGCGTGCGAGCCCCGCGACGATCAGCCCGGCAAACAGATCGCCCGTGCCCGGAAGCACGACCGGCAGGTGCTCCACCGGATGACGGCTTGCGTCGGCGGCTCCGAGTATGACGCTTTCGATATGGCCGGTGGGCGTATCGTCGAGCGTGCACCCCGTGGCGATAAGATAGGCGCCGGGCGCGATGCGGAGAAAGGCTCGCGCGGCTTTGAGGTCCGCCATGGACGCGATCGGCTGCCCGGTCAGCCAGCTCAGTTCGAACGGGTTCGGCGTCGCGATATCGGCCATCGGCAGCAATCGGTCGCGCATGACGTCGGCGATCGCCTCCGGCACATAGAGGCCGGGGCCTGTGTCGCCCATCACCGGATCGCAGAGATAGACAAGGCGCGGATTGACGGCCTTGGCCTCGGCCACGAAATCTGCGACCATCAGCGCCACATCGAGCGAGCCGATATAGCCTGTCAGGATGAAATCCGCGCGTTCCGGCAGGCAGCGCTCGCGTGCACCCTGCAACAGGTCTGAGAAGAATTCCGGCGGCAGCGCCCGCCCGCGCAACGTCGGATAGTCGGGCGTGTTGGAGAAGATGACCGTCGGGATCGCCGCCACCTCCAGTCCGGCGGCCTGCATTGGAAACACGGCTGCGGAATTGCCGACATGGCCGAACACGACCTGACTCTGGATCGATATCACGAAGGGAGGAGAGGTCATGGAGTGCCGTCCAGTCTCTTGCGCCAATCCTCCACCCGACCGCTCTCGAGCCGCCGCACCGCATATTTCCGCCAGCCTTCGGCCAGCACGTCGAGGGCTGCTATGCCCTTCAGTTCGTCCAGGTTCAGCCGGTCGACATAAAGCGCATGCCAGAGCCGGTGGAGCGTCCAGTCCGGTGCGACGCGGTCCACCAGTTCAAGCCGATCTCCCGTCTTCACGAGGCCGTCTTCCAGCACGCGATAATACCAGCCTGTGCGGCCGCTCTGCTGCACGCGGCGGGCCATGTCGGGCACCTCGAAACGATGATTCAGTTTCCAGCAGGGCTGTCGCCCCTGCGAGACCTGCAAGAGTGCCGTGCCCAGCCGGAAAACATCTCCCACTGCAACGGTGTTTTCGGTCGGGCCGGATGCCGAGATGTTCTCGCCAAATCCGCCGGGAGCGCCAAGCGCCGGCAGATCGCCGAGTTCTTCACGCCAGAGCGGATAATGATCCAACGGATAATGATGCACGGCCTTTTCGACGCCGCCATGCACCCTTCGATCCGCCTGCTCGTCGCCTTCGAACCCTTCAGGGCCGAGCCGAAGCGGCCTGTCTACCATCGTCTTCATGATGCCGCTTTGCATATCGCTTCCCGGCAGCGGTCTGGCGCGCCCGGTCAGAAGGGTGATCACGGTCATGCGGCCAAGCCCTGCAGCCATGCGCGGAGCATGGATTGGCCGGCATGCCTCAGCGCCGGACCATGCGCGATGGCGTCGCGACGCAGGCTGGCCGGGTCGATGCAGGCTTCAGCCAGTTCCACGCTGTGGCCGATGAGCCAGCGCTCGAAAGCGGGCAGTTGGCCTGCTTCTGGGTGGAACTGCAGCCCCAGAATGCTTGGGCCGATGGCAAAGGCCTGGGCCGCGCAGGCGGCGGTGCTGGCGAGACTGTCCGCGCCACGCGGGATATCGAAAGCCTCGCCGTGCCAATGGAGAACGGGCACATCGCGCAGGTGGCGAAGCGGGCTGTGGATGCCGGCCTCCGTCAGCGCCAGGGCGGAAAAGCCGATTTCCTTGCGGGGCATCGGGGCGACCTTCACGCCCAGCGTCGCCGCCATGAGCTGCGCGCCAAGGCAGATGCCGAGTGTCGGGCGGCGGGCGGCCAGACGCGGGGCCAGCCAGTCGCGTTCTGTCTTCATGCAGGGATAAGCTTGCGTGTCATTCACCCCGATCGGGCCACCCAGCACCACCACGAGATCGGGGTCGAGCGGATCCGGCAAGGTATCGATGCCAGCTTCGGCATGGTTGAGCCGGTAGCCTTCGTCCTCAAGCACCGGGCCAAAACTGCCAAGGTCCTCGAAAGCGAGATGGCGCAGGATCAGGGCGGATTTCGACATAGGGGCCTCTTGCGTTTTTCCATGTGTCTCGCGAATGTCCGGCCTATACAAAAGAGCCAGTTTTGAAATTTTGGATAGGCCGGTTGTCATGGCATCGGAACCGCTTGCGCTGGATATCGAGAAGGAGCCCGCCGGTCCGCTGTTTCTGGCGATCGCCGCGGCGATCACCCGCGACATCATGCGAGGCCGCCTGAAGCCCGGTACCAGACTGCCGGGGACGCGGGCGCTGGCGCGCCAGCTCGGCGTTCACCGCAACACGGTCGATGCCGCTTATCAGGAGCTCATGACGCAAGGCTGGCTTCATGCCGAACCCGCGCGCGGCACATTTGTCGCCGAGGATCTGCCCGACAGCATGGCGGAGCCGGTTTCCGTGTCCATGCCCGGAGAGCCCGCAACCGTCCGCCCGCGTCTGACCTTCAGCGATGGTGCTCCCGATCCGAGGCTGGTGCCGGACAAGGCGCTGGCACGCGCCTTCCGCCGGGCATTGCTGTCTCCGGCCTTTCGCAGCGGCGCGGATTATGGCGATGCCCGGGGCACGCCGGCCCTGCGTCATGCTCTGTCGTCCTATCTCGCCACGGACCGGGGCGTGGTCGCCGATCCGGCACGCCTGCTGATCACGCGCGGCAGCCAGATGGCGCTGTTCCTGGCAGCCAGGGCGGCGGTGAAGCCAGGTCAGGCGATTGCCGTGGAAGAACCTGGCTACCCGCTGGCCTGGGAGGCCTTCCGGGCCGCGGGCACTGCCGTGCGGGGCATTCCCGTCGATGCGGGCGGGCTGTCGGTCGCCGCCCTTGAGGCGGCGATTGAAAACGATCCACGCATCGCGGCGGTCTATGTCACGCCCCATCACCAGTATCCGACCACGGTCACCATGGGCGCGGCGCGGCGGCTGCAGCTTCTGGACACCGTCGAGCGTCACGGCATCACGCTGATCGAGGATGACTACGATCACGAGTACCGCTTCGAGGGGCGCCCGGTCCTGCCGCTAGCGGCCCGGGCCCCGGCAGACCTGTCGCTGATCTATGTGGGCTCGCTCTCCAAACTGCTCTCGCCCGGTATTCGCCTCGGCTATGCCATGGCCCCGGAGCCGCTGCTTACCCGCATGGCGGCCGCGCGTGCGGCCATCGACCGGCAGGGTGACGCGCCGCTTGAGGCCGCGCTGGCGGACCTGATCCGCGACGGCGATCTCGGCCGCCATGCGAGGAAGGCCCGTCGCATCTATCGGGCCCGGCGCGATGTCCTCGCGGCGGGGCTGTCGGCCCATCTGGGCGGGCGGATCATCTTCGACAGCCCTGCGGGCGGGCTGGCCCTCTGGCTGCGATGCGTGGACGTCTCCGCCGACACCTGGGCGGAGCGCGCCGGCGCGGCCGGACTTGCGCTGCTGCCCGGAACGCGTTTCGCCCTTGATCGTCCAGCGCCGCAAGCCCTTCGTCTCGGCTATGCGGCGCTGGACGAGGAGCAGATCGCCCGGGCGGTGGATATCCTCGCCCGAAGCCTGCCCGATTGAACTATTCGGCCTCCATGGCGGAGCCTTGCGGTCTGGCGGGCGCCACATGCATGCCGAGCCGTTGCAACAGGTCGTGGTCCTTCCAGGACGCGGGATTCCCGGTCGTCAGCAACTGATCGCCGACGAAAATGGAATTCGCGCCGGCAAGGAAGCAAAGCGCCTGCAATTCATCGCTCATCCCCGTGCGTCCGGCGGAAAGCCGCACCACGGAGGCCGGCATCAGGATGCGCGCGAGCGCCACGAGACGGACGAGCGCGAACGGATCGACCGGGCTTGCGGTTTCCTGCACCGGCACGCCCTCGACCGGGTTCCACAGGTTGACCGGCACGCTGTCGGGATGGGCTGGCAGGGTCGCGAGCGTCACCAGCATGGCGATGCGATCCTCTTCCGTTTCGCCCATGCCGACGATCCCGCCGCAACAGACCCTGATGCCGCCCTTGCGGACATGCTCGACCGTCTCCAGCCGGTCCGCCATCGTCCGCGTGGTGGCGATCTCGCGGTAATAGTCCGGCGCGGTATCGATATTGTGGTTGTAGAAATCGAGCCCGGCCGCCTTCAGCCGCGCCACCTGATCCGGTTTCAGCATGCCGAGCGTCATGCAGGTTTCGAGCCCGAGTTCCGAGACGCCCTGCACCATGGCGCAGAGCCTGTCCATGTCGCGGTCCTTGGGGCTGCGCCAGGCAGCCCCCATGCAGAAACGCTGCGCGCCCGCGTCCCTCGCGCGCCGGGCGGCTTCCAGCACATCGTCGGTCGCCATCAGCTTGGTCGCCTTCACGCCGGTCTGGTGGTGGGCCGATTGCGAGCAGTAGCCGCAATCCTCCGGGCAGCCGCCGGTCTTGATGCTCAAGAGGCTCGCCGTCTCGATCGCGGTCGGGTCGAAATGGGCCCGATGCAGGGACTGCGCCCGGTGGATCAGGTCGGGAAACGGAAGGGCGTGGATCGCCCGCGCCTCGTCCATGGTCCAGTCGGTTCTGATCTTGGCGCCGATCATGCCGCGCGACCCTTGAGGCGGCCGAGGCCGGTGATCAGGGCGACCGCCAGCGCGATCTTGATCAGATCGCCGAGGATGAACGGAGCGAAGCCGGCGGTGATCAGGCCAGAGGCCGGCACGAACAATGCGAGCCATGCCAGGCCGAAGGCATAGACCACGGCGAGACCGGAGAGCATCGCCAGCGCCAGCCGCATCGGGCCATTCCCTTCGGCCAGCCTGCCGATCACGAGGGGCGAGAGCAAGTAGCCGATGAGATAGCCGCCGGTCGGCCCCGTCATGTAGGCAAGCCCGATCCCGCGCGCCGGCGAGCCGGAAAATACCGGAAGGCCCACCGCCCCGGCGGCGAGATAGGCGGCCATGGCTGCAAAGCCGAGACGGGGACCGAGAGCCGCAGCCAGAAAGAACACCGCGAGCGTGTGCAGTGTCATCGGCACGGGCCAGAACGGGATCTGCACCTTGGCGCCGATCGTGATCAGTGCCGCGCCGAAGAGCGTGAGGGCGACACTGCGCCAGAGTGATGTCGGGCGGGTCAGAGAAGGGGTGAGCAAGGCCATGTGGCTGTTCTCCGAAGATAGGTTTCGACACTATCTATAATTCCGGATTCATCCTCATGCGATCAATACAGATTATAGATAATCAACCAGGAATCTCATAAGTCTCTCTGAGATCGCCATTTTTTGATGTCGGCTTGCGCTTGCCGATCCAGCCTACGTGGCGTGCCAGGGTCGAACAGGCAAATTCGGTCTGGCCCTTCCGCAGGGCATCAAGGATGGCACGGTGGTCGTGGTCTGTGCGTGCCTCCCAGTCGCTGCGCCAAGCGGCAAACAGGAAGCGCGCGCTCGCCGCCTGCAGGTCGTCGATCGTGCGCAGCAGGCGCGGCATGTGGCACGGTGTGAGGATCAGATGATGAAATCTGCGGTTCGCGGCCTCCCAGTCGCGGACATTGCCGGCGCGATCGCCATGCCGGGTAACCTCTTCTGCCTCATCGAGAATTGCCCGCGTCAGGTTTGGCGCAGCATGGCGTAGGGCTAGCGATTCGAGGCTCGCCCGCATCTCGGCGACCTCGCGCAATTCGGCGATATCGAACTCGGTGACGCGGAACCCGCGCCAAGGCTCGCTCTCCGCCAGCCCCTGCTTTTGCAGCGCGCGAAAGGCCTCGCGCACCGGTACGTGGCTGGCGCTGAACTCCGCCGCGACATGATCCTGCCGCAACCGCGCGCCGGGCCGTATTGCGCCAGATATGATCCGATCCGCGAGAATACGCGCGATCCGGTCGGAAATGGTCTCGTCTGTCTCTTTGGTCATAGATTATAGATAATCGATATCACATATGAAGTCGACGTTAGTAGCTCGAATTGGACCTAGGGTACGGCGAGCGACGAACTGGCTTCGGTTTGTTGAGGCGCAAGCATTCGACCGTGATCATCGGTCGCGCTATCGGGCACCTTTATGTGCTCTATCCCAACACCAGCGGCTAAAGTCGCCCATTCTGGCGGCAAGCAACCCCAAGAGAGAAGGCCAGGTCCCGATCACTGTTCCGACCTCAGCACGTTGACAGCAGCACTAAGGTCGACTTATACGATGACTTGTATCGGAACGCGGACCAGCGTGGACAGCTAATTTTAAGCTGCTTTTCGTCGATATACTCACAAACAGTTCTGAGCCGATCCAGATAGGATATTGATCCATCTGGCCTTGTCGCGAGATCCCTCTCTCGCCCCCTCCCGCCGTCAATTCATCCCGCCCAAACGCGATCGCGATCGCGAAGACGTATTTTTGTCTGAAACAGCTTCAAAGAGAGCAAGAGACCAATGGTAAGGACATCAGAAAAGACGTCGGAGACGTCCAACCAGCACAGACCCTTTCTCGCTATCCTAGCCTTAGCGGTTTTTTTCGTCGGCGCAAGCGAGTTCATGCTTTCGGCGATGCTTGGACCGCTAGCTGAAGCATTCCGCACGTCTCCGGCTCCTGCCTCGTGGCTAATCTCCGGCTACGCCTTCACTTACGCTTTGGCGGCTCCTATTCTGGGATATCTTTCAGACCGTATCGACCGTGTTCGTTTCCTACTCTTTGCTCTTCTGGCCTTTGCTATCGATGGAATAGGAATTGCATTTTCGCCGACTATCGAAATTGCAATGGTTCTCAGAGTCTTCGGTGGGCTAGCGTCTGCTGTAATCATTCCAACGGCGTTCGCCCTGGTTTCCGAAATCGTCCCCAGGGAAAGGCAGGCTGGTGCGATGGGCCTCGTCATGCTTGGAATGACGTTCGGCATTGCGCTGGGTCCAGCCCTCGCAGGCGTGCTCACCGAATGGGCTGGTTGGCGACTGCCTTTTCTCACGAGCGCAAGCGGATGCGTGTTGGCGTTCATTATCGGCTCCAGAACGACCCCCGGTAATTATTCACCCTCATTCGCCAGAACTGCAGTGCATTTTCATTGGATGAAGAAATGGAATGTAATGCGACCGCTGATAGCCAAGGGCGCCTGGAATGGGACAGGCGTGGCCGCTTTCCTACTCTCGGGGGAGATGCTCAAGCAACGCTACAACTTGAACACGGCCGAAATTGGCGTCACGGTTACCGCGTTTGGTTTCGGTTTGGGCATCGGAAATCTTTCTGCAGGCTGGATACGCCGCATGTGCGGCAGAGAAGAAATATCACTCATCGCGATAACTGCATTACTTGCGCTGTCGATCGCAGCCTTCACCACAGTCGCTCTCCCTTTCATCGGGGCCGTAACTTGCCTAGTCCTATGGGGATTTGCACTCGGCGGCGGCGCGCCAAGCAGCACAACGATATTGGCAGAGCGATCTGGGTATAGCAAAGGCATGGTACTTGCTTTTGCTGAAACGCTAAATAACGTGACAATTTTTGCAGTCCTCCCCGCAGCAATACGTTCAATCGATCGCGGCGACAATATTTCCCTCATATTGGTGTTGGGTGCGGGGCTTGTTGTTGGAATAATTCTGACGTTGATTGATGGCTTCCTTTCGCGACCGGTCTCTGCCGAGCAATCAAAGCCCCTCGACCTTTCCGGAACGAATTGATTGAACATCATACGATCGAGAAGACGGCTGGGAACGTGACAGGCGGGCTGCATAACTGCGGGGACGGTTATGGGAGGCGTTTCTTCCAAGACCAATCCGATTTGCACGACATAGCGCGATATTACCGCACAAGCGCCTGCAAGGACTTTTCACATTCAGCTTCTATCGCTTTCTATGGTTCTCATGATGATCGGAGGACATAGAATGAATACTCCAAATTTGCGTCGAACGATCCGGCGCCAGCAGCTACGTGAAATGGTCCCACTGGCTGACAGCACCATTTATGAAATGGAGCAGCGTGGCGAGTTTCCCCGCCGGTTTGCGCTCTCGCCACGGTGTATCGTTTGGGACTTGGCCGAGGTCGAGGCCTGGCTGATGGCACGGCGGGCTGCGCCGATCCGGCGCGCCCAACACCCCGATGTCACCAAGCGTAAGATCCGCCCCGTCAAAGGGCAGGATCAAGCTCCATCAAGGGCATAGCTTGCGGCAAAAGCGTGTCATCGGCCGGATTGACGACCTTCTCGCCGTGCAGAATGGCATAGCTGTAGATCTGCTTCAGGATATCCCGCACATGGATGGCGGTCGCTGGCGCACCTCGTTCGACGATCTTGCCGCAGTGGGCACGCAGGTCGTCAGGCGTGATCTCCGTCAGATGACGATTGCGCCAGACGGGCATCAGTTCGCGCTCGAAGATGGAGCGACGCATCGCGCGAGTACTGTCGGCCATGGTTGCGTTCGTCTCATCGATAAATGCCCCAAGGCCCGAAACGCGGCGTGGAGACACGCACATCCCGCGGTGCGTTCATTGGACCGGACAGTGAGATCGGTCGGCGGGGGCCGGAAAGTGAGCGCAGCCGCCGGACCCGATCCGCGGTGGGCGGGTGTGTTCGCAGTAGCGAAGGTTCCGGGATACGGCGTCCAGGAAGGAACATCTCTTCCCAGACGCGCCCAACGCGGCGTTCAAGCTTGAGCAGGGCTGAAGCCAAGCCATCGGGATCGCCGGTCAGTTCAGCGCCGCCCCTATCGGCATCGTATTCTCGAGCCCGAGAGAGCGCGAGCTGAAGAAGGGCCATAATGGTGGGTGAAAACATCAACACGAGCGGTACCTGCCAAGGCACATAAGCAGCACCGGCCAGGATGAGCGGCAAATTCAGCAGCAGGATTAGTTGCCCAACCCAAGACGCGAGCGACACCGCGCGCGACATCGCATCGGCCAAACCCATGATCCAGAGATCGCGGTTCGCAATGTGAGCGATTTCGTGCGCCAGGACACCGGCGAGTTCGCGGTGGTCCATCAATCGCAAAAGACCATCACTGACGCAGACGGCGCTTTCATCCGGAGAGCCCACAGCGAAGGCGTTCGGCATCTGGCTCGGAATGTAGTAGAGTTCCGGCACACGCGGCAGTCCGGCGCGGCGTGCAAGTTCAGCCAGTATAGCGATTCCGTCCGGAAACTCCCGCCCGCTGAGCCTGCGTGCGCCATAGGCGTTCAGTAACAGGCGTTTCGGGATGCCGGGTGCCATCAGCAGTCCCAGCAAGGATACGATGACGATCGCAATCGCCAAGCCCTCTCCAGCAATCGCTGAAACGATGAACCAGGCGATGACCGCCATACCCGCCAAAAGCAGGATGGATTGGAGCAGGTTCAGGAATTGGTGGCGTGGTGTCGCAGTCATAACGGCAACGAATTTCACTCGCGGCTAACGGGAAGTGGCACGCTTCAAGATGTAAGAATTTTGGGTGACTTTGCCAGTCTCGTTCTTCATTTCTGAGCCCTCTTGAACTCGGATCAGGCAATACCAATCTTGCCACTCGCGATAAGTCAACAACATCTCTGTGAGGCGGCGCCGAGGAGAGAAAAGGATGGAGAAAAGAACTCAATACAACATCTGGTACTGGGTCGCGGCCATCGTGGCGGTGCTTTTCTTTCAAGGCGTTATCGCGGATTGGCACTCTGTCGCGCCGATCAGCTATAGCCAGTTCGAAAGCTATCTGGAACAGGGCAAAGTCGCGTCAGTCGCTGTCGGCCAGGACACAATCGCCGGCCGGTTTACTGCACCTGTTGACGGCAAGAGCCAGTTCGTGACGACGGTCGTGAATCCCGCAATCCTGGAACGGATAGATCGGTCAGGTATCGAGATCACTGGCGTTCCGCAAAACACTTTTCTCGGCACGCTGATTTCCTGGGTGGCGCCAGCGCTTGTCTTCTTCGGAATCTGGATGCTGCTGTTCCGCAAGTTCGCCGACAAGC
>Ga0180222_1000189_pt1 | contig 107990 bp, 96 predicted proteins | sample eDN5th37CKraftOP_FD_151336 | JGI IMG/M metagenome (GOLD analysis project Ga0180222, IMG submission 151336) | Enriched Organic Plus compost microbial communities from Emeryville, California, USA - eDNA 5th pass 37_C Kraft OP (version 2) (version 2) ... | reverse complement strand
CGCCGGGGGCGGGCAAGGGAACGCAGGCACAGAAGCTGGTTCAGCGATACGGCATCGTCCAACTTTCGACCGGAGACATGCTGAGGGCCGCGGTGGCGGCGGAGACGCCGGTCGGGCTCAAGGCCAAGGACATCATGGCCAGCGGTGGCCTGGTGCCGGACGAGATCGTGGTCGGCATCATTTCCGACCGGATCGAGCAGCCGGATGCCGCCAACGGATTCATTCTCGACGGCTTTCCGCGCACCGTGCCGCAGGCCGAGGCGCTCGATGAGCTGCTGAAGTCGAAGGGGCTGACCCTCGACGCCGTGGTCGAGTTGCGCGTCAACGAAGGCGCGCTGCTGCAGCGGGTCGAGACCCGCATCGCGGAGATGGCGGCGCGCGGCGAGGCGGTGCGGCCCGACGACACGCCGGAAGTGCTGTCGAGGCGGCTGGAAAGCTACCGCGCCCAGACCGAGCCGCTGATCGACTACTATGCGGAGCAGCGCAAGCTCGCCACCATCGACGGCATGCAGTCGATCGACGAGGTGACGCAGGACATCTACCGGGTGCTGGATGCGCTGAACGGCAGCGTCAGGCCGGCGAGGGCGCGGCGCAAGGCGGCTGCCAAGTCCCCTTCGGCCAAGTCGCCTTCGGCCAAGCCCGCTTCGACCAAGGCGGCGCCCGCCAGATCCAGGGCCAGCAAAGCCAGCAAGGCCAAGGCTGCGAAGGCGAAGCCGGCACCGAAGGCCAAGGCGAAGCCTGCCAAGACATCCAAGGCCGGCAAGCCCAAAGTGAGCAAGCCCAAAGCGGGCAAGGCCAGCGTGCGCAAGGCCAGCGCGAGTAAATCCAGGTCTGGCAAGGCAAAGGCCGCCAGGGCCGTCGCCAAGCGTGTGCCGGCGCGGGGCCGCTCGGTGACCAAGGCGGCCGGCGGGCGGAAGCTTGCGGCCAAGGGGGTCAAGAGCGCCAAGAAGGGGTCCGGGGCCGCGAGCAAGCCTGCCAAGCGGAGCGCCAAGGCTGCGAAATCGGCCGGTCCGGCCAAGCCGGCCGCCCGCAAGGGAACCCGCGGGGCGGCAACGGTGCGGGGAACCGGCCGCAAGGCCGCCGCAAGGGTCACGAAAACGCGAGGCAAAACCCCGAGGCGGTTGACGAGGCGAGGGTGAATCCTTTAATAAGCCCGGTATTCAGTCGGATAGTTTCAGACGATGCCGGGCCCCGAGAGAGAATCAGGGACGGTGTCGTATCTGTGTTTGTGACTTAAGTTCGCGGACACCTGCCCGAGATTGTTGAAGAAACAGCCGGCCATCTGGCCCGGCGACAGGAGAGAAGTCTGTGGCCCGTATCGCAGGTGTCAATATCCCGACCAACAAGCGCGTTCTGATCGCGCTGCAATATATTCACGGCATCGGCCCGAAGAACGCGGCCGAGATTCTTGAGAAGGTGAAGGTGCCGGTCGAGCGCCGCGTCAACCAGCTCACCGATCAGGAAGTGCTGCAGATTCGCGAAGTGATCGATCGCGATTACCTGGTGGAGGGCGACCTCCGCCGCGAAACCGGCATCAACATCAAGCGTCTGATGGACCTCGGCTGCTATCGCGGCCTGCGCCATCGCCGCGGCCTGCCGGTGCGCGGCCAGCGCACGCATACCAACGCCCGCACCCGCAAGGGGCCGGCCAAGGCGATCGCCGGCAAGAAGAAGTAATCGGGCGGCAGGCGGCGCGGGCACACTCTCGGCCGCGTCGCGATGATCGCCCATGTGGTGGAGCCGCTGGCGTTACGGCGGCGTTGAGATCTTGAAAAGGTTTGAGAATGGCTAAGGAAGTTGCCCGCGTTCGTCGCCGTGAGCGGAAGAACATCGCATCCGGCATCGCTCACGTGAATTCGTCGTTCAACAATACGACCATCACCATCACCGACGCGCAGGGCAATGCCATCGCCTGGTCATCGGCCGGCACCATGGGCTTCAAGGGCTCCCGCAAGTCGACGCCGTATGCGGCCCAGGTCGCGGCCGAGGACGTCGCCAAGAAGGCGCAGGAACACGGCATGCGCACCCTCGAGGTCGAGGTCGCAGGGCCCGGATCGGGACGCGAATCGGCGCTGCGCGCGCTGCAGGCGGCCGGCTTCACGGTGACCTCGATCCGCGACGTGACGGCCATCCCGCACAACGGCTGCCGTCCCCGCAAGCGCCGCCGCGTTTGATCTTATTTTTCGCCGCGAACCTTGAGTTCGCGGCTTTTTGACGTACCAGGCGGGCCGAATCCCGCGAACTCCAACGCCAGTCGCCGCGATCATGACTGGCCTGTATGGGTGAAACCGTGACGATTCAGAAAAATTGGCAAGAACTTATTCGACCCAGCAAGCTGCAGGTCACTCCCGGTTCTGATGCTAGCCGCGTGGCCACCATCGTCGCCGAGCCGCTCGAGCGCGGGTTCGGCCAGACGCTGGGCAATGCGCTTCGCCGCATCCTCCTGTCGTCGCTGCAGGGCGCGGCGGTGCAGTCGGTGCATATCGACGGCGTGCTGCACGAGTTCTCCTCGATCGCCGGCGTGCGCGAGGATGTCACCGACATCGTGCTGAACATCAAGGACATCTCGATCAAGATGCAGGGCGAAGGCCCCAAGCGCATGGTCGTGAAGAAGCAGGGGCCGGGCACGGTCACCGCGGGCGACATCCAGACCGTCGGCGACATCACCGTGCTCAATCCGGAGCTGGCGCTCTGCACGCTGGACGACGGCGCCGAGATCCGCATGGAGTTCACCGTCAACACCGGCAAGGGCTATGTCCCGGCCGAGCGCAACCGCCCCGAGGATGCGCCGATCGGGCTGATCCCGATCGACAGCCTGTATTCGCCGGTCAAGAAGGTCTCCTACAAGGTCGAGAACACCCGCGAGGGCCAGATCCTCGACTACGACAAGCTGACCATGACCATCGAGACCAACGGCGCGGTCACGCCGGAGGACGCGGTGGCCTATGCCGCGCGCATCCTGCAGGATCAGCTCAACGTCTTCGTCAACTTCGAGGAGCCGCGCAAGGAAGTGGCGGCCGAGGTCATTCCGGATCTCGCCTTCAATCCGGCCTTCCTCAAGAAGGTGGACGAACTCGAGCTGTCGGTGCGTTCGGCCAACTGCCTGAAGAACGACAACATCGTCTATATCGGCGATCTGGTGCAGAAGTCGGAAGCGGAGATGCTGCGCACCCCGAACTTCGGCCGCAAGTCGCTCAACGAGATCAAGGAAGTGCTGGCCCAGATGGGGCTGCACCTCGGCATGGAAGTGCCGGGCTGGCCGCCGGAGAACATCGACGAGCTGGCCAAGCGCTTCGAGGACCATTACTGAGAACAAGCCGCCATCCTTCGAGGCCGTCGCGAGGGCGGCGTCTCTCGAGGGCGGCTTCGAGCCGATATCGTCACCCTGAGGTGCGAGGGCGAAGCCCGAGCCTCGAAGGGTGACGCGAACCAAACCGGGCGAACGCAGGAAGCCCACCTGCATCACATGCGCGGCCCGCGGCCGCGACAGAGATTGAGGATCGAGACATGCGTCACGGAAAAGTTCACCGCAAGCTCAACCGCACCGCGGAGCATCGCAAGGCGATGTTCGCCAACATGGCGGCGGCGCTGATCAAGCACGAGCAGATCGTCACCACGCTGCCGAAGGCGAAGGAGCTGCGTCCGATCGTCGAGAAGCTGGTGACGCTGGGCAAGAAGGGCGGGCTGGCGCTGCGCCGCCAGGCCATCAGCGAGCTGCGCGACAAGGATCAGGTCAAGAAGCTGTTCGACGTGCTGGCGCCGCGCTACAAGGACCGTCACGGCGGCTATACCCGCATCATCAAGGCGGGCTTCCGCTATGGCGACAACGCGCCGATGGCGGTGATCGAGTTCGTCGACCGCGATGTCGACGCCAAGGGCAAGGATTCCGGCCCGACCCAGGATGCGGCCGCCGAAGCGGCGTGATCCTTCGGCGATCGTTGAAGCTCAGAACGCGGCGTCTTCGGACGCCGCTTTTTTTGTGCGTCGAGAGACGCCGCGGTGCGCCGTCACCCTGAGGCGCTGTCGCGCAGCGACAGCCTCGAAGGGCGACTGCGCTGTCCAGAGCGCCATCCTTCGAGGGCGATGCAAGGGCATCGCCGCCTCAGGATGACGCCGACGAGGCGCGCGGCCTCAGGCCGCGGTGGTCCTCAGCGCGTCCTCGATCATCCGCGCCAGGGTTTCCATCTGGAACGGCTTCTGCAGCGCCGGCCGGCCGCGGAATTCCTCCGGCATGCCTTGCGCGCCATAGCCTGTGGCGAAGATGAACGGACGGTTGCGGGTTGCGATCGCAGCGGCCACCGGCGACACCACCCGGCCGTTGACGTTGACGTCGAGGATGGCGATGTCGAAATCGACGGTCTTGGCGAGGCGCAGCGCCTCGTCGATCTCCCCCGTCTCGGCCACCACGCGGTAGCCGAGATCTTCCAGCATTTCTGCGACCATCATCCGGATCATGGCCTCGTCCTCGACGAGGAAAACTGAACGGCCCGGGAACCTCAGCGCAGTCATGACGGGACCCTCATCGAGTGCCCTGCTTCCGCCGTTCGCATGATCGCGCACCCGGCCCGATGCAAACGTCGACGGACACTCGCAAGTTGCGTTTCCAGCGTGGCTGTTCAGAGGTTGGCTTGCCGGCCTCGCGGGGAGGATGACGCGCAGTTCTGAACCACCGCCCCAGTGAGACAGCAGGGTCGCAAATAACGAAACCAAAAGCAACACGACGCCATGCGGCGCGTGCTCAGAACTGTTCCACGCGGGCGCGATGAAGTTGGAGTATTTCCCGCGACATCCGCGACTTTGCCGTCCCGCGGGCGGCGGCGAAATTGTATAAACTTATCGCGAGTAAGGTGGTGGACCGGACGGCGCGCACGGGGTCCGCGCTCCCGCGCGTCGTGCCGCTGTCTGTGGCCCGCGAGATCGTCATGTCACCTGCCGAAAATTTCCCGCCGGAAAAAATGCTGTTTCAGCTCGGCCTGCGGCGCCGCGGCATCAGCGATCTCGCGGTGCTGCGGGCGATGGAGGAGGTACCGCGCGACGCTTTCGTGACGCCGGAGGACCGCGACGCGGCCTGGCGCGACACCGCGCTCGGCATCGCCTGCGGTCAGACCATCAGCCAGCCCTTCGTGGTGGCCTACATGACCGAGCAGCTGCAGCTCCAGCCGCAGCATCGCGTGCTGGAGGTCGGCACCGGGTCCGGCTATCAGGCCGCCGTGCTGTCGAAGCTGTGCGCGGAGGTGGTGAGCATGGAGCGCTTCCGCATGCTGGCCGACAGCGCCCGCCGCAGGCTCGCCAGGCTCGGGTTCACCAATGTCGAGGTCCGGCTCGGGGACGGGCTGGCGCCGCCGCCCGAGATCGGCTCATTCGACCGCATCATCGTCACGGCCGCGGTGCAGGACATCCCGTCCGCGCTGATCGATCTGCTGCGGCCGGGCGGGATCCTGGTGGCGCCGGTCGGCCCGCCGCACGGGCGTCAGGTGCTGACGCGCCTGAAGCTGACGGAGGAGGGCCTCGAGCGCCGCGAGCTGTTTGATGTCCGCTTCGTGCCCGCACTTCCGGGCATCGCCCGGGAAATGTAGCGGCATTTCGCCAAAATAATGGAGCATTTTGTCAGGGTTAAAGGCTTATTTACTGGGCACGTGTTTACTCAAATGCACGGTTGTGCTGCGTAAGAGTGAGTAACCATGTCCCGGGTCGTCGAGTTGCTTTGCTCGCGCCGAGCCCCCCAAGTGGCGGTGCTGGCGCTGATGTCGATTGGTTTTGCTGGCTGCAGCGCGGACATGTCGACACGGTTGTCCGGCGATTACTCAAATCCCTTCAATTCGCGCACGGACACCACCGGCTCGGTGCACACGCCCTATGCGGCGCCGGCGCCCCGGGTCGAGCGCCGTGAGCTGCCGCAATACGCACGACCGCAGTCGCAATACTCCTCTTCGGACCTGCCGCCTCCGGTCTCCGCGCCGCAGAGCTACCCGGCTTCCACCGGCGTCTCCGGCGGCGGCCGCGGCGTCGCCTCTTACGATCCGCCGCCGTCGCGTCCCGCGATCGAGGCGACCGGCACCACCGCGCCGCGCTCGGTTGCCGCCGCGCCGCGGCCGGCCGCGTCGGGGCAGGGCACCACCATCATCGTCGGCACCAGCGACACCCTGGACGGGCTGGCGCGGCGCTACAACGTGTCATCGGCTGAAATCCTGCGGGCGAACGGCTACAAGGGGCCGCGGGCGCTGCGTCCGGGCCAGCAGCTCATCATTCCCGCGCGGCAGACGGCCCACGCCCAGCCGGCCCCGGCGCCCGCTCCGGCGGCGCCCAGAATGGCCGCAGCAGCGCCGTCGGCCTCCGCGGCCGGCACGCATTACGTCAACAGCGGCGACACGCTGATGAGCATCGCGCGCCGCAACAAGGTCTCGGTCGCCGAGCTGGCGCGCGCCAATCAGCTGTCGCCGGGCGCCCCGCTCCGGGTCGGCTCCAAGATCGTCATTCCGGGCAGGACGGTGGCCGCTGCCGCGCCGGCCCCGGCCCCCGCCGCGCCGCCGCCAGTCGCCGCGGCTGCGCCGCAGCCCGCTCCGACCACCGCCGTCGCGTCCGCGGCGCCGGCCGAGCCGGTGCAGAAGGCGCGGCTCGCCAGCGCCACCGACACGCCGCCGGTGGCTGAAACGCCGACGCCTGCCAAGGCCGCCGAGGCCACCGGCGCGCTGCCGACCTTCCGCTGGCCGGTCCGCGGCCGCGTGGTCGCCGCCTATGGCGCCAAGACCAACGGCAAGGCCAATGACGGCATCAATGTCGCCGTCCCCGAGGGCACTCCGGTGAAGGCGGCGGAGGACGGTGTGGTCGCCTATGCCGGCAATGAATTGAAGGGCTACGGCAACCTCGTTCTCGTGCGGCACTCCAACGGCTATGTCACGGCGTATGCCCACGCCAGTGAGCTGCTTGTGAAGCGCGGCGAGACCATCAAGCGCGGGCAGACCATCGCCAAGTCGGGCCAGACCGGCGAGGCGAAGTCGCCGCAGCTGCACTTCGAGATCCGCAAGGGCTCCACGCCCGTCGATCCGTTGCAGTTCCTCAACGGCGCGTGATGGCGATCCGCGCCCTGCCGGCGCGGCAGACCGCTGCCGGGGCGTGAGATCGATGAGGATGACAGATGCGCGGGCCTGGCCCGCGCATCGCCGTTTCAGCCGGCCGCCTTCGCCTGAATCCGCACGCCGAGGCGTCCGGCGAGGTCCTGCGTGAACTGCCATGCCACGCGGCCGGAGCGCGAGCCGCGCGTGGTCGACCATTCGAGCGCCTCGCGCTCCAGCGCCTCGTCGTCAAGTGTGATGCCGAAATGGCCGCAATAGCCGCGCACCATGGCGAGGTATTCGTCCTGGCTGCATTTGTGGAAGCCGAGCCAGAGCCCGAAGCGATCCGACAGCGACACCTTCTCCTCGACCGCCTCGCCGGGATTGATCGCGGTGGAGCGCTCGTTCTCCACCATCTCGCGGGCGAGCAGATGGCGGCGGTTCGAGGTGGCGTAGAGGATGACGTTGTCCGGGCGTCCCTCGATGCCGCCTTCGAGCACGGCCTTGAGCGACTTGTAGGAGGCGTCGTTGCCGTCGAACGAGAGATCGTCGCAGAACACGATGAACTTGAACGGCGAGGCGCGCAGCAGCGCCATCAGCTGCGGCAGCGTTTCGATGTCCTCGCGGTGAATCTCGATCAGCTTGAGCCGGCCGCTGACGTCGGGCCGCGCATTGACGGTGGCGTGCGCCGCCTTCACCAGCGATGACTTGCCCATGCCGCGCGCGCCCCAGAGCAGGGCGTTGTTGGCGGGCAGGCCGGTGGCGAAGCGCTCGGTGTTCTCGATCAGGGTGTCGCGCATCCGGTCGATGCCGCGCAGCAGGCCGAGATCGACCCGATTGACCCTCGGCACCGGCACCAGGCCGCCGTTCGGGTTCCAGATGAAGGCATCGGCGGCGCCGAGCGCCTCCGGCGAGGCGGCGGCCGACTTGCCGTCCGTGAGATGGGCGGCGATGGCCTCCAGCGCCCGGGCGATTCGGAGCTCGACCCCTTCCGCGGCGGGGGACGGGGGACGTTTTGTCGCGCGCGGCCGCGTTGCAGCAGGCTTGCTGCGCGCGGGAGCCGGGGCGGATTTGCGGACGGTGCGGGGAGGGTTTTTACTGGGCTTTTTTGACATTTTGTGAGTTCCTGACCCCGCACCCTTATCGGCCCCGGCGGGTGCCCGCAAGCCGTCCCGTCGCGCCGTTCCCTGCGCCGCGCAGAACAAGCTGTTGGCAGCGTTGCAATTGAGACGCCGGCGGTTATAGTCCGCGCGAATTTGCCCGAACCGGCCGGAACGCCGTTGCGCCGCGCCGGTCTGCTTCGTTTTCACAAGGATTTTCGGATGCTGATCACTCCTGCCTTCGCTCAGGCCACCGGTGCGGCTGGCGATGCCAACAGCATGCTGGTGTCGCTGCTGCCCTTCGCCCTGATCTTCGTCATCATGTACTTCCTCATCCTGCGGCCGCAGCAGCGCAAGGTGAAGGAGCACAACGAGATGGTGAAGAACATCCGGCGCGGCGACACGGTGGTGACCACCGGCGGCCTGGTCGGCAAGGTCACCAAGGTGGTCGACGACGAGCAGATCGAATTCGAGGTCGCCGACGGCATCCGCATCCGCCAGATGCGGCAGATGATCTCGGCGGTGCGCACCAAGGGCGAGCCGGCAAAGGACAAGGACAAGCCCGACGCCGCGAAAGGCAAGGACGCCGCCTCGGCGAACTGATCGCCGCGGCCTGCGACCATTGCGGAACGTCTGACGGATCACTTCGATGCTCTACTTCACCCGCTGGAAGGCATTGGCGATCATCGCGACTGCGCTGCTGATCTGCCTGTGCGCCGTGCCCAACTTCTTCCCCGAGGCCACGGTGAAGACCTGGCCGAAATGGGCCCAGCGGCACATCGTGCTCGGCCTCGACCTGCAGGGCGGCTCGCACATCCTGCTCGAGGTCGATGCCAAGTCGGTCCGCAAGGACAAGCTCGATCAGGTCCGCGACGACGTGCGGCGCTCGCTGCGCGATGCCAGGGTCGGCTATACCGGGCTGGGAATCCGCGGCGACAATGTCGAGGTCCGCGTCAAGGACACCGATGTCGAGAAGGCGCTGGCCAAACTGCGGGAGCTGTCGCAGCCGCTCGGCGGCATTCTCGGATCGACCGGCGCGCGCAGCGTCGAGATCAGCGACGCCGGCGGCGGGCTGATCCGCCTCTCGGTGCCGCAGGCGGCGGTATCCGACCGCATCCGCCAGTCGGTGGACCAGTCGATCCAGATCGTCGAGCGCCGCGTCAACGAACTCGGCACGGTCGAGCCGCTGATCCAGCGCCAGGGCCTCGATCGCATCCTGGTGCAGGTGCCGGGCCTGCAGGACCCGACCCGGCTCAAGGAAATCCTCGGCAAGACCGCCAAGATGGACTTCCGCATGGTCGATCCGACGGTGTCGCCGGAGCAGGCCGCGCAGGGCCGCCTGCCGCCCGACGACGAAGTGCTGATGAGCGCCCAGGAGCCGAAGGTCCCTTACGTCATCCGCAAGGAAGTGCTGGTGTCCGGCGGCGACCTGGTCGACGCCCAGCCCGGCTTCGACCAGCGGACCGGCGAGCCGATCGTCAGCTTCCGTTTCAACACCAATGGCGCGCGCAAGTTCGCCGACGCCACCTTGAAGAACGTCGGCACGCCGTTCGCCATCATCCTCGACAACGAGGTGATCTCGGCGCCGGTGATCCGTGAGCCGATCACCGGCGGCGCCGGACAGATTTCCGGCGGCTTCACCGTGCAGCAGGCCAACGACCTCGCGATCCTGCTGCGCGCCGGCGCGCTGCCGGCGCCGCTCACCATCATCGAGGAGCGCACCGTCGGGCCCGGCCTTGGCCAGGACTCGATCGAGAAGGGCGAGCGCGCGGCCTATATCGGCTCGGTGCTGGTCATCGTCTTCATGCTGCTCACCTACCGGCTGTTCGGCGTGTTCGCCAACATCGCGGTGGCGATCAACGTGGCGATGATCTTCGGCATCCTGTCGCTGCTGAACGCCACGCTGACGCTGCCGGGCATCGCCGGCATCGTGCTTACCGTCGGCATCGCGGTCGACTCCAACGTGCTGATCTACGAGCGCATCCGCGAGGAACTGCGCTCCGGCCGCACCGCGATCTCGGCGATCGACGCCGGATTCAAGCGCGCGCTGGCGACGATCCTCGATTCCAACATCACCACCTTCATTGCGGCGGCGGTGCTGTTCTACATCGGCACCGGCCCGGTGCGCGGTTTTGCCGTGACGTTCGGCATTGGCATCATCACCACCGTCTTCACCGCATTCGAAGTGACGCGCCTGATCGTCGCCGGATGGGTGCGGTGGAAGCGGCCGCAAAAAGTGCCGGTTTGAGAGGACGGAGGCGGCTGTGTCAAATTCGGTCCTGCTAGTGCTTGGCGCTCTCGTGCTGGTGCTGACCATCGTCAGCATCTTCGATCTGTTGCCCCCGCTGCGTATCGTCCCCGACGATACCAAGTTCGATTTCACCCAGTTCCGGAGGATCAGCTTCCCGATCTCCGCGGTGCTGTCGATCTGCGCGATCGTGCTGTTCTTCACTCATGGCCTTAACTTCGGCATCGACTTCAAGGGCGGCACGCTGCTCGAGGTGCAGTCGAAGAGCGGCCCCGCCGATATCGCGGCGATGCGCTCGACCCTCGGCGGGCTCGGGCTCGGTGAGGTGCAGCTTCAGCAGTTCGGCAGCCCGGACAACGTGCTGATCCGTGTCGCCGAACAGCCTGGCGGCGATGAAGCGCAGCAGGCCGCGGTGCAGAAGGTGCGCGGGGCGCTCGGGGAGGGGGTTGAATACCGTCGTGTCGAAGTGGTCGGCCCGCGCGTCTCCGGCGAGCTGCTGGCCTATGGCATGCTCGGTCTGATCATCGCCATCGTCGGCATCCTGATCTATCTCTGGTTCCGGTTCGAATGGCAGTTCGCGCTCGGCGCCATGATCGCCAACGTGCACGACATCGTGCTCACCATCGGCTTCATGTCGATCTCGCAGATCGACTTCGACCTCACCAGCATCGCCGCGCTGCTGACGATTCTCGGCTATTCGCTCAACGACACCGTCGTCATTTACGACCGTATCCGGGAGATCCTGCGCCGGTACAAGAAGATGCCGATGCCGCAGCTGCTCAACGAGTCGATCAACTCGACGCTGTCGCGCTCGATCATCACCCATGTCACCGTGACGCTGGCGCTCTTGGCGCTGCTGCTGTTCGGCGGCACCGCCATCCACAGCTTCACCGCGGTGATGATGTTCGGCGTGGTGCTGGTCGGCACCTACACCTCGATCTTCATCGCGGCGCCGATCCTGATCTATCTCGGCGTCGGCGTGCATCGCGAGGATGCGGCGCCGGAAGCTGCCGCGGTGAAGCCGGCGAAGGCTGACAAGCCCGTCAAGGCTTGACGACGATGTCGTCGGACGATGCGCCGCATCTGCCGCGCTCGGCGCCGATCGATGCCTACGGGGCCGGGGGTTTTCGCTTTGCGGAGATGTCGCATCGCGGTTCGCTGCTGTGTCTGCCGGATTCGATCTGGGCCTGGCCGGTGGCGCGGCCGCAGGAGATCGATCGTTACAGTCTCGCGCGGGTGTTCGAGCGGGCGGCCGCAATCGATACGCTCCTGATCGGCACGGGCACCGAGGTCTGGCTGCCGCCGCACGATCTGCGCGAGGCGCTGCGGCGCGTGCAGGTCGGCGTCGATGTGATGCAGACCGGCCCGGCGATCCGCACCTACAACATCATGATCGGAGAGCGGCGCCGCGTCGCGGCGGCGCTGATCGCGGTGCCATGAGCAGCACCTCGCCTGCGGACGATGCCGCGGCGTTCTGCGCGAACGAGGTGAAGCAGCACGACTTCGATCGCTACGCCGCGACGCTGTTCATGCCGCCGCAGCAGCGTCGCGCGCTGCTCGCGCTCTATGCCTTCAATATCGAGATCGTCCGCGTCCGCGAGCAGATCCGCCAGCCGATGGCGGGCGAAATCCGCCTGCAGTGGTGGGCCGACATGCTGGTCGGGGCCGGGCACGGCTATGTCGAGGGCAGTCCTGTCGCCGCCGAGCTGATGCGCGCGGTCGAGACCTTCGCGCTGCCGCGCGAGCCGCTGTCGACGCTGATCGAGGCGCATCGCTTCGATCTCTTCAACGATCCGATGCCGGACCTCGGCGCGCTCGACGTCTACGTGCTGGAGACGACATCGGCGCTGTTCGGGCTCGGCGCGCGGATCGCGGTCGCCGCGCCCGACCTGATCGCCGAGGCGATGCGGCATGCCGGACTCGCCTATGGCTATCAGCGGGTGCTGACGATGCTGCCGTTCGATGCCTCGCGCCGGCAGCTCTATCTGCCGCTCAGCCTGCTGGCGGCCCATGGCAGCAGCGCCGACGAGGTGTTTGCCGGCAGGCCCACGGCGGCCTTGCGCGCCGCGATCCGCGAGCTCGCCGAGAAGGCGCTGCTGCATCTGCAGGAGATGCGGACGGCGCTGAAGGCGCTGCCGCCGCAAGCGCGGCAGGTGTTTCTGCCGGCGGCGCTGGCGGAGCGCAGGCTGCGCCCGATGACGGCGCCGGACTTCAATCCGTTCGTCCCGGCTCCGGACACGCGGCTGCGCGTGCTGTGGACGCTGTGGCGGGCCAGCCGGTCGCAGGATTTTCGCGCAAGGTAAGCGGTGAATCCTGTGTCCCGGACGCGACAGCGGGGATTCGACCGCCGTTGTCCCGCGCCGTCCTTCGAGGCTCGCCGCAAAATCGGCTCGCAGCTCAGGATGACGCCTTTCGTGCTGCTTCGTCGGCTTACACCGGGTCCCAGTTGAAGACATCGGCGGAGCGGTCCAGCCCGTAGAACGAGGCCTTCAGCGCCGGCATGGCGTGGCTGGCGATGGTCTGCGGCGTCCAGCCCTCGCCGCGATGCACCGAGCGCAGCGGCCGTGACTGGCCCATCAGGAAGATTTCGTTCATCCGCACCGCGAAGATCTGGCCGGTGACGTCCTTGGCCGCGTCGCCGAGCAGGTAGGCCACCAGCACCGCGATCTTGTCCGGCGTCATCTGCTGCAGGCGCGCGACGCGGGCTTTCTCCTCCTCGGTTTCGGTCGGAATCGAGCCGATCATCCGGCTCCACGCGAACGGCGAGACGCAGTTCGAGCGCACGTTGAAGCGGTTCATGTCGAGGGCGATCGATTTCGACAGTCCGACGATGCCGAGCTTGGCGGCGGCGTAATTGGCCTGGCCGAAGTTGCCGATCAGCCCCGAGGTCGAGGTGAAATGCACGAAGGCGCCGCTTTCCTGCTCGCGGAACAGCCGCGCGGCGGCGTGCGAGACGTAGAACGAGCCCATCAGATGGACCTTGATCACCGCCTCGAAGGCATCGACGCTCATGCGATGGAAGATCGCATCGCGCAGAATGCCGGCGTTGTTGACCACGCCGTCGAGCCGGCCATAGGTATCGACCGCCTGCTGGACGATCTTGCTGGCCGAAACCGCCTCGGCGACCGAGTCGAAATTGGCGACCGCGGTGCCGCCGTTTTTCCTGATCTCGGCAACGACTTCTTCGGCCGGCGTGGCGTCCGAGCCGGAGCCGTCGGTGGCGGCGCCGGGATCATTGACCACCACCTTGGCGCCTTCCGCGGCGGCCCGCAGCGCGATCTCGCGCCCGATGCCGCGGCCTGCGCCGGTGACGATGACGACCTTGCCGTCGAGGGATTTCGTATCTGCCATGGTGTTTCCTTGTCCCAATCGTAAATCGGTGAACATGATCATCCGTGCGGCGGGCGCGCGCGTCCACCTCATTCTCGCGCGCGGTGCCGCGCGCGTCGAGGGCTTGCGGCGCCGCGTCCGGATTCGGCATGGAGCTCCGGCGATTCTGCATGCCGTGGTCTGGAAATCCGCGGACGGCTGACGCATGATCGCCGCGGCGCGCCCGCGCCGCTCCGTTCTCACGATCCCCCTCATCGAGTTTTCAGAATGTCCAACAGCCCGACCCTCGAATCCCTTGCTGCCGATCTCGACGCAGGACGGACCAGCGCCCGCGCGCTGGTCGAAGCCTGTCTCGCCAAAATCGAGGAGGCCAGCGGGGAAGGGCCGCGCACCTTCATTCACGTCGACGCCGAAGGCGCCCGGGCGGCCGCCGATGCGATGGATGCGCTGCGCAAGGCCAACGCCGCACCGTCGCGCTATGCCGGCATCCCGATCTCGATCAAGGATCTGTTCGACATCAAGGGTCAGGTGTCGCGCGCCGGCTCGCGTGCGCTCATGGATGCGCCGCCGGCCGAGGCCGACGCCATCGTCGTGGCGCGGCTGCGCCGGGCCGGCTTCGTGCTGATCGGCCGCAGCAACATGGTGGAATTCGCCTATTCCGGGCTCGGCCTCAATCCCCATTACGGCACGCCGAAGAGTCCGTACCGGCGCGACGTCGGCCACGTGCCCGGTGGATCGTCGTCGGGCGCCGCGGTGTCGGTCACCGACGGCATGGCTCATGGCGCGCTCGGAACCGACACCGGCGGCTCCTGCCGGATCCCGGCAGCCTATTGCGGCATTGTCGGCTTCAAGCCGACCGCGCGCCGCATTCCGCTCGACGGCGGCGTGCCGCTGTCGTTCACGCTGGACAGCTACGGCCCGATCGCGCGCAGCGTCGCGTGCTGCGCCACGCTGGACGCGGTGCATGCCGACGAGCCGATCACGCCGCTCGCGCTGCGCCCGATCAAGGGCATGCGGCTCGCGGTGCCGACCACCGTGGCGTTCGACAACATCGATCCGGTGGTGGCCGAGGTGTTCGAGGCGGCGCTCGAGCGGCTGTCGCAGCAGGGCGCGCTGATCGAGCGGATCGCGGTGCCGGAATTCGCCGAGGTGGCGACGCTGAATGCCAAGGGCGGATTCTCGGCGGCGGAAGCCTGGGCCTGGCATCGCGGGCTGATCGCGCGCAAGGCGGCGGACTACGATCCGCGCGTCATCGTCCGCATCCGGCGCGGCGAGGAGCAGAGCGCGGCCGATTATGTCGATCTGCTGAAGCTCCGCCGCGCGATGATCGATCGCTTCGACGCGCGCGTCGCTCCTTACGACGCGCTGGTGATGCCGACGGTGGCGATCACGCCGCCGCGCATCGCCGATCTGATCGATGACGACGACGCCTATGCCCGCGCCAACCTGCTGTCGCTGCGCAACTGCACGCTGATCAACGTCATCGACGGCTGCGCCATCTCGCTGCCGATCCATCGCGAGGGCGATGCGCCGGTGGGGCTGATGCTGGCCACCGCCGGCGGCCACGACCGCCGCATCTTCGCGCTCGCCGCCGGCATGGAGCAGGCGGTCCGCGGCTGACGGAAAACGGGTGGCGCGGGCGCGGCGGCGAAGCTAGATCTGCAGAGTGGTTCGAACCTGGAGCGTTTCACCATGCACGCCGACGCCGCAACCCACGCCCCGGCCGCAGACCGCAGCGCCGCGACGCGCGCCGTCGATGCGATCGACTGGGTGCGCGTCGGTGACGATCTCGACGCCGGCGGGGCGGCCGTCATCCCGAAGCTGCTGACGCCGCAGCAATGCGGCGGTCTCGCCGCGCTGTATGCCGCGGACGACCATTTCCGCAGCAGGATCGTGATGGCCCGCCACGGCTTCGGCCGCGGCGAATACAAGTACTTCAGCTATCCGCTGCCGGAGCCGGTCGCGAGCCTGCGCAGCGCGCTGTATCCGCCGCTGGCGCGGATCGCCAACCGCTGGAACGCGGCGATGGGCCTTGCGGTCAGCTATCCGCCGACGCATGCGGAGTTCCTGCAGCGCTGCCATGCCGCCGGTCAGGTCCGCCCGACGCCGCTGCTGCTGCAATATGTCGCCGGCGACTACAACTGCCTGCATCAGGACCTCTATGGCGAGCACGTCTTTCCGCTGCAGGTCGCGGTGCTGCTGTCGGAGCCGGAGCGTGATTTCACCGGCGGCGAATTCGTTCTCACCGAGCAGCGGCCGCGGATGCAGTCGCGCGCCGAGGTCGTGGCGCTGCGGCAGGGCGATGCGGTGGTGTTCGCGGTGCATCACCGGCCGGTGCAGGGAACGCGCGGCACTTACCGTGTCAATCTGCGGCACGGCGTCAGCCGGCTCCGCTCCGGCCGCCGCCATACCGTCGGAATCATCTTCCACGATGCGGCCTGAGGTGAACCGGCACGGGAACGCGTGATGTCCGATCTCTTTGCCGCGCTCGACGCGGCGCAGCCGTCGCAGGAGACGATAGCGGAAGCCGCCGTGCTGCTGCGCGGCTTCGCGCTGGCCGGGCAGGAGACGCTGCTTGCCGACCTGCGCCAGATCGTGACTGCTGCGCCGTTCCGCCACATGGTGACACCCGGAGGCCACCGCATGTCGGTCGCCATGACGAGTTGCGGCGACGCCGGCTGGGTGACGGACCGGCGCGGCTATCGCTACGCGGCGACGGATCCCGACAGCGGCGCGCCGTGGCCGGCGATGCCGGCTTCGTTCCGGACGCTGGCGCAGCAGGCCGCCGCGGCGGCGGGATTTGCGGAAGTCCGTCCGGATTCCTGTCTGATCAATCGCTATCTGCCGGGCGCCAAGATGGCGCTGCATCAGGACCGCGACGAGAAGGATCTTGCGGCGCCGATCGTATCGGTGTCGCTGGGCCTGCCGGCGGTGTTCCTGTTCGGTGGCCTGAAGCGCAGCGACAGGACGCGGCGCTACCGCCTCGCGCATGGCGACGTCGTGGTGTGGGGCGGGCCGTCGCGGCTGTGCTTCCACGGCGTCGCCCCGCTTGCCGAGGGTGATCATCCGCTGCTCGGCGGCCAGCGCATCAATCTGACGTTCCGCAAGACGGTGTAGACGGATTGCCGCGAGGGCGCCGTCGCCGCGGCAACCCGAACGCATCCGCCCTATTGGGCAGGCGCCTCGTCCACCACGCCGTTGCGCAGCACGCCGATGCCGTCCGCCTCCACTTCGATCACGTCGCCGGGCTGAAGGAAGCGCGGCGGATCGAAGCGCGCCCCGGCGCCGGTCGGCGTCCCGGTGACGATGACGTCGCCCGGCACCAGCGTGGTGAACGTCGAGATGTAGGCGATCAGATAGCGGAAGCCGAAGATCATCCGGCTGGTGCGATCGTTCTGACGCAATTCGCCGTTGACGCGCGTGACGAGGCCGATATCGGCGATCTGCGCCTCGTTGACATAGGGCACCAGCCACGGACCGAGGCTGCCGCTGGCGTCGAAATTCTTGCCCTGGGTGACGTTGAACTTGGCGTGGCGCACCCAGTCGCGGATCGTGCCCTCGTTGCAGAGCGTGAGCGCGGCGATGTGACCGAGCGCGTCGCGCTCGGCGATGTGGCGCCCGGCCTTGCCGATCACGATCACCACCTCGCCCTCATAGTCGAGCTGTTTGGAGGCGCGCGGACGCACCAGGGGCGCGCCATGGCCGACGAAGGAGCGCGGCGTGCGCATGAACATGCTGGGATAGGGCGGGGCGTCCTGTCCGTCCTTGTACTCGGCATTGCGGTCCGGATAGTTCACGCCGATGCAGACGATCTTTTCCGGCGCCGGAATCGGCGGCTGCCAGGCCACCGCGGCCGCATCGTGATCCGGCGACCGCTGCGCGGCGGCCTCGGCGAGGCGCGGCAAGGCGCCGGCGGCGATCACCTCGCGCAGGGTCGGGTAGTCGCTCTCGAAGCGGGCCGAGAGATCGACGATGCCGCTGTCGGTGACGGCGCCGTAGCGCGTGCGGCCATCGACGGTGAAGGTGGCAAGGCGGGACACGGTCATGATCAATCACTGCTCAATCGGCGACGATGACGTCGGCTTTGACGGCGGGGCGCATGGGCTTGTGATGCTCGCGTCAGCCATCGCGCGGCTTCGTCCCAAGCGACTGGTGAATGGTGTTGCGCTTCCAGCTCGTGGCCTTGTCATTGATCAGAATGTCGAACGACAAGGCCAGCGGCATGGCGGCGAAGGTAGGCTCGAGGAAGCGCGACAGCGCATCGAAGATATGCTGCCCGGCGCGCTGCCGGGCCTCGAGGTCGCGCCCTTCGCCGATCCGCGCCAGCATCGCGATGAACGCCGGGCCCGGCGTGCCGTCGGCGATGGCATAGTGCTCGCAGCGCAGCGCGCGGACCCTGATCCCGCCGAGCGGGAAGATGCCGGTCTCCGCGGCGGCCTTGCGCACGACTTCGACCGCGGCCGCGATATCGACCCGGGTCTCGAGATTGGCCGAATACTCCAGGGTGAAGTGGGGCATCGCGCTGAGCTCGTTTCCTTGCAGCCGCGGCTTCGTCGTGCAGGGCGGACGAGGCCGGGGCTTGCTGTTGTCGGGATGCGCAAGGCCCCGGCGACGCCCGCCATCCGGCCGCCGCCAAATATAGCCTGTCGCATGGCTCGCGGCGGTTTCGCCCGGTCGGCGCGAAAACGCTATGGTTAGACTGCGAGTCGGGATATAATTAACACGTTAAGTTTATCCGCGCAATCGATCCGGGCCAAGGCCGGATTGCGGCGCTGTCAACCGTCGGGCGGCTGTCGGCCGGCAGCGCCGGATGCTGCGGATCGCCGCGACAGGGGAGTGCGAGACCGGTGAAGAAAACTGCGGCCAACAGCAAGCCCCGTGTCGCCGCGGCGACCTCGCGGCGCGACGGCAAGAGCGACCGGCCGCTGCCGATGCGCGATTTTTCCAGTTCGCTGCCGATGGCACTGCTGCGGGCCCGCGAGGCGGTGATGCGCCACTTCCGCGTCTCGCTGCGCAGCCATCAGCTCACCGAGCAGCAGTGGCGCATCCTCCGCGCGCTGAGCGCGGTGGAGAGCCTCGAGGTGACCGAACTCGCCCGCTCCGCCTATCTGCTCGGCCCGAGTCTTTCGCGCATCCTGCGCGATCTCGAGCAGCGCGGCCTGATCACGCGGCGCGCCGTCAAGGCCGATCTGCGGCGCGGCGTGGTGTCCATCTCCGAAGCCGGCCTGGCGCTGATCGAGGTGGTGGCGCCGTCCTCCGAGGCGATCTATGCGGAAATCACCCGCCGCTACGGCGTCGAGAAGCTGGCCGCATTGCAGGAGATGCTGCGCGAGCTGGAGGCGAGCCTGAAGGACATGCCGCTGCCGGGCAGGGATGCGCCGCCGGACGATGACTCCCTCCAGTAGGGGCGGCCCTGACCGCGGCTCTGACACGCGTTTCGGAATCGCAGGACACGCGCAAGATTATTGCATGACAGGGGACCGCAGACTCGCGCTACCAATTGTGCGTGGCGAGTCGGTGTGATCGGCATGGACGAGCCCGATGCGGTTCACGCAGACTGCACAGGCAACGGAACAGCGGGAGGATGACAGCGCCATGGTGACCATTCCGGCCGAGCGGCTCATCGAATTCGTCGCCGAGATCTTTGCCCATGCCGGCTCCTCGGCGGACGAGGCGCGGCGGATCGCCACCTATCTCACCACCGCCAATCTCACCGGGCATGACAGCCATGGCGTGATCCGCGTTCCGGTCTATGTGCGTTGGAAGAACATGGGCGTGGTGGTGCCCGATCAGGAGGTCGCGCGTATCGTCGACACGCCGTCGCTGGCGGTGGTCGACGGCCGGTTCGGCTATGGTCAGACCGTGGGTCCGCAGGCGGTGCGGATCGGCATCGACAAGTGCAAGGCGAGCGGCCTTGCGGCGGTGGCGCTGCGCAATGCGGGCCATATCGGGCGGATCGGCGACTGGGCCGAGATGGCCGCCGCGGAAGGCCTGATCTCGATCCACTTCGTCACCGCCGCGGGATCGATCCTGGTGGCGCCTTATGGCGGCGTGGAGCGGCGGCTGTCGACGGCGCCATACTGCGTCGGCATTCCGCGCCCCGGCGAGCCGCCGATCGTGCTCGACTTCGCCACCTCCATCGTCGCCGAAGGCAAGGTGCTGGTCGCCAGCCGCGGCGGCAAGCCGCTGCCGAAGGGGGCGCTGATCGATGCCGATGGCACGCTGAGCGAAGACCCCCGGGTGCTCTATGGCGACTATATGCCGGACGGTCCGCGCGATCATTCGCAGGGCAGAGGTGCGATCCGCGCCTTCGGCGAGCACAAGGGATCGGGCCTCGCGCTGATCTGCGAACTGCTCGGCGGCGCATTGACCGGGACCGGCGCAACCTCGTCCGACCGGCGCTTCGCCAACGGCATGTTTGCGATCTACATCGATCCGGCGCGGATCGATCCGGCGCATTTCTTCGATGGCGAGGTGGCGCGCTACGTCGCCTATTTCAAGAACACGCGGCCGGCGGCCGGCCACGGCGAAGTGCTGATTCCCGGCGATCCGGAAACGCGAACGCGCAAGGAGCGCGGCGCCCACGGCGTGCCGCTGCCCGACGAGACCTGGTCGGCGATCGTCAACACCGCGCGCGAGGTCGGGGTCGGGGAGGCTGCGATCGCGCGCGCGACGCAGCGCTAGAGCATGATGGCCGATGTTGCATCGCCCGACCGTGACGCATATCCCATTCCCGGTTTCCGGGCGAGCGTGAAGACTGAAAGGATGTCCTGACCAATGACCAACAACGTCAAGCAACGATGGGCCGAGGGCAAGGTCGTGGTGAACGGCTGGCTGGCGATTCCCTCCGGCTTTTCCGCCGAGGTGATGGCGCAATGCGGCTTCGACAGCGTCACGGTCGATCTGCAGCACGGCGTGCAGGACTATCACTCGATGGTGCAGTGTTTTCAGGCGATGCAGGCACATCCGGTGACGCCGATGGTGCGGGTGCCGTGGAATGAGCCCGGCATCATCGGCAAGGTGCTCGACGCGGGCGCCTATGGCGTGATCTGTCCGATGATCAATTCCAGGGAGGAGGCCGAGCAGTTCGTCGCCGCGTGCAAGTATCCGCCGCGCGGCACCCGCAGCAACGGACCGGTGCGGGCCGGCCTTTACGGCTCGTCCGGCGGCTATCAGGCGACCGCCAACGACGAGACGCTCTGCATTCCGATGCTGGAGACGAAGACGGCCGTCGCCAACATGGAGTCCATCCTCGATGTCGAGGGCATCGCGGGCATCTATGTCGGCCCCTCCGATCTCGGCTTCTCCTACGGGCTGAAGCCGACCCTCGACAACACCGACCCGGATATTCTCAAGATCTACGAAAGGTTGATCAAGGAATGCAGCAGGCGGGGGATCGCTCCCGGCATTCACTGCAGCGGCCCGGCCGGAGCGGCCCGTGCCATCGCTCTCGGCTTCAAGCTGGTTACCCTGCTCAACGACGTCGGCACCATGGCGATGGCGGCGCGGAGCTGGGTTGCGGAGACACGCAAGGCGGCGCCGGGCGGCTGACGCGCGGCCGCAGCCGGCATCATCGACGGCCACACTTAAGTCCGCACGCACAAGCGCCACGTCTCCGGTTCCGGCGGAGAGGGGCGCCATGACAATGTCGTGAAGCCGTTCCTCCCTCTCGGGACCGACGGCGGCGGTGCGGGCGGGTGCGCTTGCGAGATCGCACAGACCTGCTAAACCTCGCTGCCGCGGAGTTTTTTCATATCGCATGCTGCCGCTGAAGGACGGCGACCGGGCCATATCCGGCCGCTTCAGCCGAGAGACAGGCCTGGCTTATGCAAGACGTGACGCGATGCAAGACGTGAACCGAAACGAGCTCGTCGATCTCGAAGGCCGCCGGCGGCTGCCCAGCATTGCATTCGGTGTCGAACGGATCGGACTGATCGGCCTCCGCGCGCCGGTGCTGACCTGCCTGGTGCTGGCGCTATTGTGCATCGGCGCGGCGTTCGGCATCCAGCGCATCAAGATCGATGATTCGCTGAGCCAGCTGTTCCGGTCCGATTCGGTCGAATACAAGCAGTACGAGGAAGTCACGCGGCGCTTCCCCTCGACCGAGTTCGACGTGCTGGTCGTGGTCGAAGGAAAAACACTGCTCGAGCGCGACCACCTCGAGAAGCTGCGCGACATGGTCACCGACCTTCAGCTTGTCGAGGGCACGCGCGGACTGATCTCGCTGTTCTCCGCGCGGCAGGCGCCCGAGCCCGGCAAGCTGCCGGCGGCGCTGTTCCCCTCCGAACTGCCGGAGGGCGAGGCCTATGACAAGTTCATCGAGACGGTGAAGTCGAACGAGATCATCCGCGGCAAGCTGCTGTCCGAGGACGGCACGCTGGCGCTGATCGTGCTGGCGCTCGATCCCGAAGTGGTGCGCAACAACACCCTCAGCAAGACCATCACCGAGATCCGCACGGTGATGAATGAGGACCTCGCGGGAACGGGCCTCACCAAGGAATTGTCCGGCGTGCCGGTGATGCAGCTCGAGATCCGCAATGCGGTGGAGCGCGACGGGCTGATCTACAACGTGATCGGCATCCTCGCCGGCTGCGTCATCGCCATCATCTTCTTCCGCAAGGTCTCGTTCATGATCGTGGCGGCGTTTCCGCCGCTGATCGCCATCCTGCTGGCGCTGGGCGGGCTCGGCTGGGCCGGCTTCAGCCTCAACATGTTTCTGAACGTGATGACGCCGCTGATCATGGTGATCAGCTTTGCCGACTCGATGCAGCTCACCTTCGCGGCGCGCGACCGCCTGATCGCCGGCGAGGATCGCTATTCGGCCTTCCGCAACGCGGTTCTCGTGGTCGGGCCGGCCTGCGTGCTGACCCACGCGACCGCGGGCATTTCCTTTCTCGCCCTGCAATTCTCCGATTCGGACCTGATCCGGGCCTTCGGCGAGGCTGGCTTCGCCGCCACCGTGATCGCGCTGCTGGCGGTGCTGATTCTGGTGCCGGTGTTCGGCGTTCTGCTGGTGCGCAACGAGAAGGTCTTCGCCACCAAGTTCAAGACGGCCGATGCCGGCGTCAACGCGCTGCGCCGCTTCTGCATGTGGATCGCGGTGCGCATGGTCGGCCATCCGGCGCTGTTCAGCCTGATCGCGTTCCTGGTCGTGGTCGGCCTCGGCGTGGTCTATGCCAGCCTCGAGCCGCGCTACCGTCTCGCCGATCAGGTGCCGGACAAGCAGCAGGCCGTCGCCGCCAGCGGCCGGCTCGACGACAAGCTGACCGGCGCCAATCCGATCGACGTGCTGATCGAGTTTCCCAAGGGCCAGACGCTCTACTCGCCGGACAGCCTTGCGACCATCGCCGAGGTGCACAAGCAGGTCGAAACCCAGGCCGGCGTCGGCAATGTCTGGTCGCTCGAAACGCTGCGGCGCTGGCTGATGGAGAAGGTCGGCAGCTCCGATGTCGCCACGCTGAAGGAGTATGTCGACCTGCTGCCGAAGCATCTGGTGCGGCGCTTCATCTCCGAGCACGAGGACGCCGTCGTGGTCTCCGGCCGCGTGCCCGACAAGGACTCCAGCCAGATTCTGCCGATCGTCAAGAAACTTGACAGCAGCCTCGACGATGTCCGGAAAGCGCATCCGGGCTATGAGATCGCGGTGACCGGACTGTCGGCCATCGCCGCGCGCAACAGCGCCAACATGATCGAGAAGCTCAACCACGGCCTCACCATCGAGTTCGGATTCGTGGCGTTCTTCATCGGCCTCGCGTTCCGGTCGGTGGTGGTGGGGCTGGCCTGCATCCTGCCGGGCATCTTCCCGGTGGTGCTGTCCGGCACGGTGCTGTGGATGCTCGGGGAGGGGCTGCAATTCGCCAGCGTGGTGGCGCTGACGGTGTCGTTCGGCCTCGGCCTCAGCGCGACGATCCACTTCCTCAACCGCCTGCGGCTCGAGCAGAAGCCGAATGAGGATCCCGGAATCGCGGTCGAGAGCGCCACCGTGCTGGTCGGGCCGGCCCTGATCCTGACCACGGTGGTGCTGGCCTGCGGGCTGGTGGTGACAGTGTTCTCCGACCTGCCGTCGCTGCGGCTGTTCGGCTGGCTCAGCGCCTTCGCCATGATCGCGGCGCTGGTCGCGGACCTGTTCATCCTGCGGCCGACCGCGATGTTCCTGATCAGCCTGTCACAGCGGCTGCGGGGCAAGGCTCCCTATGCCAAGCCGGTGGAGTGAGGGCGGGGCCGACGCGCCTTGGCGTTTTCGGAAGAGGAAGCCGGCCCGCGTGAAGAAGGCGTCGATACGGCATCCCAAGGCTCCGGCTCTGATTCGCTCAGAACCGGAGCGGCTTTGAGGCGGCCTAACCCTTCACGAGGGTGATGTTGACGCCGCGGATCTCGCCCTTGGAATCGATCGAGACCGACTGCTTGTTGCCGCGCGTGGTGACGGTGAGATTGGCGGCGAATCCCGACGCTTCGACGAACACATCGATCCGGCCGTCGCTGGCGCGGCCCTGAAGGTTGCCGTAGACGTTGCGGCTCGCTTCGCTCCAGGTGCCGGACACCCGCCCGCCTTCCGAGATGACGTCGCTGTCGAGATCGAAGCGATAGCTGTCGCTGGCGCAGCGCAGCTTCTGCTTCAGGCCCTGGCCGCCGCCGTTGACGACATACTGCGCCTTGCAGCGGATGCGCTCCTTGGTGCCGTCGGACAGATGCACCGATCCGGTGCCGGACCATGCGCCATTGAAGTTGGAGAACAGTCCGCTCGACTGGGCATGGCCTGCGGCGGAAGCCGCGACCGATAGCACGGCGGCCGCCCCCGTCGTCAACACGACCCGGGAGAGTTTCGGAAGACCGAACGACATCATGGCTGGAGTCCTAGCTTTGGAAGGCAATGAAAAATCATGTGGCGCGATATTGCCACAGGCAGATGATAGTGTCTTGATTGGACCGGCAGGTTCAAACGTGCGGGTTGGCAGGCATCCTAACGCATCATTCCTGCAGCAGTTCCGGCCCCTGCGTGCCGCGCCGCGGCCGGGCTGACGAAAGACCCTGTCGCGTCTCTCTTCGCGCCACGCCATAAACCACGCCGGACCGCGCTATGCCGCAAACGGAGCGCTGCAGAGATTCGCAGTGCGTGCGAAACGTGATGGCACGGATGACACGCATGTTCTGCGGGCGTCCGGGTTCCGACCGCGGCCCGCGCTGGCAATTTTCAGCGAAAATTTTCGGAAAATCATTGCGTTGCGGCGTGTCGCCGGAGGTCGGTTCCAAGAGCGTGGAAATGGGTGACGTCCGACATAAATTCTGCCTTATTTGCAGGTGCTTTTGTCTTTCGTATCGATTTTCGATGTCCACCTCGCGCGGATGCGTGCCACATGCCGCAGTTGTGAAATTGCGGTGGCACGGGCGTGTTGACGGTGGGTCCGGCGTGTCAGTAAGGCAACGGGACGATGCCCGGTTGTCTCAGGTTGCCGTGCGACTTTCGATCAGGATGTGGATAATGCCTGTCTTCAAAATGTAAGGATCACGATGCTCAGAACTCTCCTCCTGCTGGCGCTGCTGGCTCCCGTCTCCACCGTCGCGTTCGCTCAAAATCAGGTCCCCGGTCAGCACAGCGGCAGCGAAGATGAGCAGAAAGCCTGCGTGCGCGATGTCACGCGCCATTGCCGGAAGCTGATGGACCAGGGCGATCTGGCCGTTCTGGCCTGCCTCAAGGAAAACCGGGCCCGGCTGACCAGGGCCTGCAACCAGGTTCTCGTCAATCACGGGCAATAAGCCGCCGCCTCCCGGCGCGGACGGATTGTCCGGACGCGCCACGGACGAAACCATCAAGGTCGGACCGCAGGCTCGCTCTGGCGGGCCTGCGGCGTTTTGACGGAGACCGCAAACCTGCCCCCAGGTGTGGCAGATTGCGTTGGTTTTGTAGGGAAATTTCCCATATATGAAGGCGGAGCCGGCCACATGCCGACGGCATGTGGCCCGTCCGGCTGTCCTGTTGATATGAAGTAGCCATTGTCGATGACGACTGCGAGCGAGCTGCGATCGGGCAAGACCCATCGTGACGAGAACTTCCCGGTGGCCTCGTGGATTATCCACCCGCGGCATCGCGGGCTGATTCTCGCCTTCTACAATTTCGTCCGCACCGCCGACGACATCGCCGATCACGCGACGCTCAGCGCGCAGGACAAGCTGGCCTATCTCGATCTGCTGGAAGCCGAGCTGCTGGGGCGGGGCGACACCCAGCCGGAAGCGGTGCGCCTGCGCGCGGCCTTCGCCGAGCGCGGCATGCCGCCGCGCCATGCGCTGGATCTGCTCACCGCATTCCGGATGGATGTCACCAAGCTGCGCTATGAGGACTGGGACGAGCTGATTCACTATTGCCGTTATTCGGCGATGCCGGTCGGCCGCTTCATGCTCGAGGTCCACGGCGAAAGCCAGTCCACCTGGACGGCCTCCGATGCGCTGTGCGCCGGCTTGCAGATCAACAATCACCTGCAGGATTGCGGCAAGGACTATCGCAACCTCAATCGCGTCTATCTGCCGCTGAACGCTCTCGCGGCCGCCGGCGCCACGGTGGAGATGCTGGGCGCGGAGCGCGCTTCTCCGGCGCTGCTGCATTGCCTGCAGGGGCTGGCGCAGCGGACCGAAGCGCTGCTGGACGAGGGGCGCCCGCTCAACAGCGGTGTCAACGATACCCGGCTCGGCGTCGAGATCGCGGTGATCCAGGCCCATGCCGACAGGATCGTGCAGATGCTGAAGCAGCGTGATCCGCTGAGCGAGCGCGTCCATCTGCGGCCGCATCACCTGATCGGCTACGGTCTCGGCAGCGCGATCGCGGAGTTGGCCCGGCGGACGCTGCGGCGGCGGCCGGCCGCGGACAGGACGGCAAAGATATGAGCAGCGAGGCGGTGGCCGACGCGAGTTCGGGAGCGTCTGCCTCGGGCAGCTCCTTTTATGCGGCGATGCGCATCCTGCCGCGCGAACAGCGCGAAGCGATGTTTCAGATCTACACCTTCTGCCGCGCCGTCGACGACATCGCCGATTCCGATGGGCCGCGGCCGCAGCGCAGCCGCGATCTCGAGCAGTGGCGGCGCGAGATCGACGCATTGTATGCGGGGACGCCGCCGGCGCATCTCGCGCCGTATCTGCCGTCCGTGCGCAGGTTCGGCCTGCGCCGGGAGGATTTCCTCGCGGTCATCGACGGCATGGAAATGGATGTGATCGAGGATATCCGGGCGCCGGATCTCGCCAAGCTCGATCTGTATTGCGATCGCGTTGCCAGCGCCGTCGGGCGGCTGTCGGTGCGGGTGTTCGGAATCCCCGAGCCGGACGGCGAACGGCTTGCCCATCATCTCGGCCGCGCGCTGCAGTTGACCAACATCCTGCGCGACATCGATGAAGATGCCGGCATCGGGCGGCTGTATCTGCCGCGCGAGCTTCTCGCCGCGGCCGGCATCGCCAGCGATGATCCGCTGGTGGTCGCACGGGATCCGGCGCTGCCGAAGGTCTGCGCGCCGCTGCTGGAGCAGGCGCAGGCGCATTTCGCCGCATCCGACGAGATCATGGCGCGTCATCCGCGACGGCTGGTGCGCGCGCCGCGCATCATGTCGAAATATTACGGCCTCATTCGCGATCGGCTGGTCGAACGCGGCTTTTCGCCGCCCCGCGATCCCGTCCGTATCAGCAAGGCTGCCAAACTGATGATCCTTGCAAGGTACGCGATAATCTGATGGCCCCGACCGTTCACATCATTGGTGCCGGAATCTCCGGCCTCGCCGCCGGCGTTCGCCTCGCTGACGCGGGCCGCACGGTTCACGTGCACGAAGCGACGCAGCAGGTCGGCGGGCGCTGCCGCTCCTATTACGACGGCGCCACCGATCTGGTGATCGACAACGGCAACCATCTGCTGCTGTCCGGCAATCATCACGCGCTGGCCTATGCGCGGCTGATCGGCAATGCTGCGGGCCTCACGGGGCCGGCGGATGCGCGCTTCGATTTCGTGGATTTCGCCACCGACGAGCGCTGGCTGCTGCGGATCAATGACGGCCGCGTGCCGTTCTGGGTGTTCGACCCGAAACGCCGTGTCCCCGCGACCAGGCCGGCTGATTATTTTGCGCTGGCGCCGCTGGTCTGGGCCGGCATGGAGAAGACGATCGGCGAGGCGATCCGCTGCGAAGGGCCGTTGTATCAGCGCCTGGTGCATCCCTTGATGCTGGCCGCGCTGAACATCGATCCGCCGCGCGGCTCGGCGGGGCTCGCGGGTGCGATTCTGCGCGAGACGCTGCTGGTCGGCGGCCAGGCCTGCCGGCCGCTGATCGCCCGCGACGGGCTGAGCTCGGTGCTGATCGATCCTGCCGTCCGCTTCATCCGCGCGCGTGGCGGCAGCGTCGAGACCGGTGACGAGGCGCACGGGTTCACCTTCGACGGCGGCCGCGCCACGACGCTCTCGCTGGGAGGGCAGGCGGTCGAGCTGGGGCCGGAGGATGCGGTGGTGGTCGCGGTTCCGCCAAGAGCGGCGGCAGGGCTGCTGCCGGGCGTGACGACGCCGACCCGGTTCTGCGCCATCGTCAACGCTCATTTCCGTTTTACGCCACCCCCCGGTCTTCCGCCGATCATGGGCGTCGTCAACGGCCTGATCGACTGGCTGTTCGCGTTCCCGCAGCGGCTCTCGGTGACGATCAGCGGCGGAGACCATCTGGTCGACCGGCCGCGCGAGGAACTGGCGCAGGCGATCTGGGATGATGTCTGCAAGGCCGCGCGCATTGCCGCGCCGCTTCCGCCGTGGCAGATCGTGCGCGAACGCCGCGCCACGTTCGAGGCGACGCCGGAACAGCATGCGCTGCGCCCGGGCGCGGTGACGCCCTGGGCCAACGTCTTTCTCGCCGGAGATTGGACCGATACCGGCCTTCCGGCGACCATTGAAGGGTCGGTGCGGTCCGGAAATCGCGCCGCCGACCTGATCCTGAAGAAGTGATGGTCCGGTCCGGTTCGGACATGGCCAGTTTCAAGGGAATACAGTCAGTTTCAAAGGAACAGGACGGCAAGTTTCAAAGGAACACAACGGCAAAATGGACACCAACACCCTTTCCACGATCGATCAGGACAAGCTCGACCGCAGTATCACCGCGGCGGCCAGGGCGCTGCACGGCCACCAGCAACCCGATGGGCACTGGGTCTTCGAACTGGAGGCCGACGCCACCATTCCGGCCGAATATGTGCTGTTCCGTCACCAGATCGGCGAGCCGGCGAGCCATGAGATCGAGGCCAAGATCGGCGTCTATCTGCGGCGGATTCAGGGGGACCATGGCGGCTGGCCGCTGGTCCATGACGGGCCGCTCGACGTCAGCGCCAGCGTCAAGGCCTATTTCGCGCTGAAGATGATCGGCGACAGTCCGGACGCGCCGCACATGGTGCGTGCGCGCGAGGCCATCCTGGCCCATGGCGGCGCGGAGAAGGCCAACGTCTTCACTCGCTTCCTGATGGCGTTCTTCGAGGTGGTGACCTGGAAGGCGGTGCCGGTGCTGCCGGTCGAGATCATGCTGCTGCCGCGCTGGGCGCCGTTCCATCTGACCAAGATCTCCTATTGGGCGCGCACCACGATGGTGCCGCTGATGGTGCTCGCCGCGCTGAAGCCGAAGGCGCAGAACGCGCGGGGTGTCGGCATCGACGAATTGTTCCTGACGCCGCCGCGCGAACTCGGCATGCCGTCCAAGGCGCCGCATCAGAGCCTGTCCTGGTTCCTGCTGTTCCGCTCCATCGACAATGTGCTGCGGGTGGTCGAGCCGTGGATTCCGAAGAAGATGCGCGCGCGCGCCATCGAAGCCGCCAAGACCTTCGTCGAGGAGCGGCTGAACGGGGAGGACGGCATCGGCGCGATCTTCCCGCCGATGATCAACACCGTGCTGATGTACGACGCCCTCGGCTATCCCAAGGATCATCCCGGCCGGATGGCCACCCTGCGCGGCATCGACAAGCTGCTGGTGATCAAGGAGGACGAGGCCTATTGCCAGCCCTGCGTCTCGCCGGTCTGGGACACCATCCTCACCGCCCACGCGCTTCTGGAGGCGGGTGACGACGCCTCCAAGGAGAAGGTCGATCGCGGGCTGGACTGGCTGATGCCGCTGCAGGTGCTGGACGTCAAGGGCGACTGGGCGGAGAAGCGGCCGGACGTCCGCCCCGGCGGCTGGGCCTTCCAGTACGCCAACGCGCATTATCCGGACCTCGACGACACCGCGGTCGCGGTGATGGCGCTCGATCGCGCCCAGCGTCAGGAGGGCAGCCGGCGGTTCGACCCGGCGATCGCCCGCGCGCGGGAATGGATCGAGGGACTGCAGAGCGCCGACGGCGGCTTCGCGGCCTTCGATGCGGACAACCTCGAATACTACATCAACCACATCCCCTTCGCCGACCATGGGGCGATGCTCGATCCGCCGACCGAGGACGTGACCGGCCGCTGCGTCTCGATGCTGGCCCAGCTCGGCGAGACGACGGAGACCAGCCCGGCCATGAAGCGGGCGGTGGACTACCTGATCGCCCGGCAGCTCCCGGAGGGATCATGGTACGGCCGTTGGGGCCTCAACTACATCTACGGCACCTGGTCGGTTGTATGCGCCCTCAATGCCGCCGGCATCGATCACCAGGCCCCGGTGATGCGCAAGGCGGTCTCCTGGCTGCTCTCGATCCAGAACCCGGACGGCGGCTGGGGCGAGGACGCCTCCAGTTACCGGCTCGACTACAAGGGCTATGAGGCGGCGCCGAGCACGTCCTCGCAGACCGCATGGGCGCTCCTGGCGCTGATGGCGGCGGGCGAGGCCGGTCATCCCGCCGTTCGCAAGGGTGTGGCTTATTTGGCACAGACGCAAAATGATGAGGGTGAGTGGGACGAGAGCCGCTATACAGCGACCGGTTTTCCGCGTGTATTCTATCTGCGATACCACGGTTATCGGAAGTTCTTCCCCCTGTGGGCGCTCGCGCGATACCGCAATCTTCAGAATTCGAACAGCAAGCTCGTAGGGGTTGGGATGTGATCTTGGCGACAGCGGATGAGCCGCTTGCGGGGGAATTCGACCCGCGGCCTGTCCTGATCGTGACTGGATTGATGCAGGAGGCTCGCATCGCTGCCGGCTCCGGTGTGACTGTCATCTGCAGCAGCAGCAATCCGAAACAGCTTCGTTCGCTTCTGTCCGGGTTTGATCCGGGTACGATCCGCGGCGTGATCAGCTTCGGTGTGGCCGGCGGGCTGGATCCCGAGCTGGAATCGGGCGACGTCGTGGTCGCCAGCGAGGTGACCGCCGGGCGCCAGACCTGGCTGGCCGAAGCCGCGCTGAGCGAAGAGCTGATCGACAGCAACGGGATCATGGGACGGATCGTCCGGGCGCGGCTGGCGGGCGTCGAGAACGTCGTGCCGGCGCCGTCGGCCAAGGCCGCGCTGCGGCGCGAGACGGGGGCCGCGGCCGTCGATATGGAAAGCCATATCGCGGCGGCCTATGCGACGGAGACCGGTCTGCCCTTTGCAGCCTTGCGGGTGATCAGCGATCCGGCCGCCCGGGCGCTGCCGGCGCTGGCCGTCAACGCCGTCAAGCCGAACGGCAATATCAATCTGGCGGCGGTGCTGCGGGGAATCGCCCGCAATCCGATGGTGGTTCGGGCGCTGATGACAACCGGCCGCGACTTCAATCGTGCCTTGCGCAGTCTGCGCGGCTGTCAACCGGCCCTGACGATGCAGCGGGCCGTGGCATTCCCGCAGGCGCACCACAACCGCAATCACGCGGCGCCGCGCCGTCCGGCGGAGATCACCGCGCCTGCCATCTCGGCGATCGGCCGCCAGTTGGCGGCGGCGGGCTCTTAAAGGCTCTCACGCGGCTCTCGGAGGTTCGGAGAGAGGTCATGCGCGAATCTGGTCCGCGCATGACGATGATGATTCCATCAGAAGACTCTATTCCGGCCATGGCCGGAATAGCCGTTCGAAGAACGGCGCCGCTGCCGCTTGCCCATGGCCGCTCGAGCCGTCTTTTGGCGAGCCGAAGGCGTCATCATCCTTCGAGGCTCTGGCGTCGCGCGGGCCATATAAGAAAAGCCGCATAAGAAAAAGCCTCGCTTCCGGTGCGCCGGAAGCGAGGCTCTGTCCGATGATCGTCAGCCCTTTGGAGCCGGCGGGCGGGCCGCTTACGCGGCGGTCGGCGTCTTCTGCTTTTGCTTGGCCGCCGCTTCGGCCGCCTCGTCACGCCGCATCTCCGAAAGCTTCTTCTGGACCTGCTCCGAGAATACGTACTGGGCCGGGCGCTGGTTCGAGAGATTGATCTCGGGCGCCATCGGGCCGGAGGTGCGGACGCCGCGCAGCGCCACCCAGGCCGCCTTGAGCGGGTTGCGGAACGCCGCGTCGGCGGCGGTCGGCTCGTAGCCGCAATGCGCCATGCAGTTCGCGCACTTCTCGTACTTGCCGGTGCCGTAGGAATTCCAGTCGGTGGTTTCCATCAGCTCCTTGAAGGTCTTGGTATAGCCTTCGCCGAGCAGGTAGCAGGGCTTCTGCCAGCCGAAGATGTTGCGGGCGGGCATGCCCCACGGGGTGCATTCGTAGCTCTGGTTTCCGGCGAGGAAGTCGAGGAACAGGCCGGAATGCATGAAATTCCACTTCTTGCCCTTGCCGAGCGCGAAGACGTCGCGGAACAGCTTCTTGGTCTTGGTGCGGTTGAGAAAGTGCTCCTGATCCGGCGCGCGCTCATAGGCATAGCCCGGCGACATCGACACGCCGACACCGAGTTCAGTGCAGAAATCGAGGAACGCCGCGATGTCCTCGGCGGGATAGCCGTCGAAGATCGTGGCGTTGACGTTGACGGCGAAACCCTTCGCCTTCGCCGCCTTGATCGCCGACACGGCGCGGTCGAACACGCCCTTCTGGCACACCGATTTGTCGTGGTGCTCCTTCAGGCCGTCAAGGTGGACCGAGAAGAACAGGTAGGGGGAGGGCTCGAACAGGTCGAGCTTCTTCTCCAGCAGCATCGCGTTGGTGCACAGCGAGACGAACTTCTTGCGGGCGACCAGTCCGCGGACGATCTCCCCGATCTCCTTGTGGATCAGCGGCTCGCCGCCCGGGATCGCCACCATCGGGGCGCCGCATTCGTCGGCGGCATCCCAGCACTCCTGGGCCGTCATGCGGCGGTTCAGGATGGCGTCTGGATAGTCGATCTTGCCGCAGCCGGCGCAGGCCAGGTTGCAGCGGAACAGCGGTTCCAACATCAGGACCAACGGATAGCGTTTCCTGCCCAGCAGCTTCTGCTTCAGAATATAGCCGCCGATCCGCATCTCTTTGAAAAAAGGAATAGCCATTCTCAAGGTTTCTTTCTGGCCGTAAGCGCAGTCTCTAGGCGTTAAGCAACGTCAGCCCGCGTCAATTCCGCCGGCAGCCGGAATTCAATATTCTCCTCGCGGCCCGGCAAGACCGAAACCCGCACCGGGCCAATTCGCCGCAAGGTTTCGATCACGTCGTCCACGAGGATTTCGGGCGCTGAGGCCCCCGCGGTGATGCCTACAGCGTTTGCGTCCGTCAGCCAATCGGGATTTAGTTCACTACCGTCTGCGATGAGATAGCTCGGAACGCCAGCCTCGCTGCCGATCTCGCGCAAACGATTCGAATTTGAACTGTTTTTCGCGCCGACCACAAGGATCACGTCCACCAGCTTGCTGAGGTCTCTTACAGCAGATTGACGGTTTTGTGTTGCATAACAGATATCCCGGGTGTCGGGACCTTGAATATCTATAAACCGCCCCTCCAGGGCGGCGATGATGTCCCGGGTGTCGTCGACACTCAGGGTGGTCTGGGTGATATAGGCGACCGGGGCATCGGCCGGAAGGTCGAGGGCGGCGACGTCCTCGACGCTCTCGACCAGCAGGACCGGCCCGGGAACCTGGCCCATGGTGCCGACCACCTCGGGGTGGCTCTGGTGCCCGATCAGGATCACGGTCCGTCCCTTGGCGACATAGCGCTTGCCCTGGTTGTGCACCTTGGTCACGAGCGGGCAGGTTGCATTAAGCACGGGCAGGCCGCGCCGGGCGGCCTCTTCCTCGACGCTTCTCGCCACCCCGTGGGCGCTGAATACGGTGACCGCGTTGGCCGGCACCTCGTCGAGATCCTCGACGAAGATCGCGCCTTTGGCCTTCAGGTTCTCGACGACGTATTTATTGTGCACGATTTCGTGACGGACATAGACTGGCGGTCCGTATTTCTGCAGGGCACGCTCGACGATCTCAATGGCGCGCACCACGCCGGCACAGAATCCGCGGGGTTGGGCGAGAAAGACATCCATAGGCAAAGGCTCAGCAAAAACCGTTCATGGTGATTCAGGGAGATCGTGCGTCGGCACGCCAGGCTCGTTGGATATGTTGCGTCATGACATATAGGGGTTCAGGCAGCGACACCAAACCGCACCGCCGTCCGACAGGATGGCAACGCTTCTGGAACGGATCTCGATCCCTAGAATTTGACTAAATTTGTCATGGGCTTAGGAGGGGAAGTGGGAGCGGCATAGTAACATGCGCTGACGTGCTTGTCATTTTGCCGCCATTTAAACCTGACTTACCAGTGCCGTAATAGTTTTGAGAAAACGTTCCGGGGTTGAGTTCGTCCGGTTTCGAGCTAGAACCCGGATGTTCCTGGCCCTCACTGTCAAGCCGGCTGAACCGGTTCAGCATGCGTTCGTTGCGTTCCAGTAGCGCACCGGACGGCCTTGCCGGATCGGGACCTGAGCGGCGCTTCTGTTCCAGCGTGGGTATTGCAAGCCGGAGTTCGGTGCGATGGCGCTTGGTGCCGCAATCCGCTCCGATTTTCCCGACCCGCGCTGTTGCCATAGAAAGAAAAAACGTGCTGACACGCCTCGTTGTTTGGACTGTTGGGTTCTGTACGCGATTTGCCTTCCTGACCGTGCTGGTCGCGGTCATCCTGACCGCGCTTGCGAGCGTCTATGCCGTCAGGAATTTCGGCATCAATACCGACATCAATAAGCTGATCAGCCCGAATCTCGACTGGCGGCAGCGCGACATCGAATTCGAGAAGGCTTTTGACCAGGAGCGGCTGATCATCGCCGTGGTCGAGGCGCCGACGCCGGAATTCGCCGGGGCCGCGGCCGCCGCGCTCGAGAAGAAGCTCGCCGAGAACCATACGAATTTCGAATCAGTGCGCCGCCTCGGCGCCGGTCCGTTCTTCGAGAAGAATGGCCTGCTGTTCCTGCCGACCGAGGAAGTCGGGAAGCTGACCGGCCAGTTCCAGGCGGCGGCGCCGCTGCTGGAGATCATGGCGGGCGATCCGAGCCTGCGCGGCCTGACCGGCGCGCTGGAGGCCGGACTGACCGGCGTCCGCAGGGGACAGTTCTCGCTCGATGCCGCCGCGCCGACCCTCTCGGCACTGGCCGACACCGTCAACAAGGGCCGCAACGGCAACGACACGTTCTCGTGGCGCGCGCTGGTCAGTGACAAGCCGCTGACCGATGCGGACAAGCGCGCCTTCATCGAGGTGAAGCCGATCCTGAATTTCGATGAGCTGGAGCCGGGCAAGGAGGCGACCGACGCCATCCGCAAGGCGGCGAGCGACATCAACCTCGCCGGCGAGTTCGGGGCACGGCTGCGCCTGACCGGGCCGGTGCCGATCGCCAACGAGGAATTCGCCACCGTGCAGGAGGGGGCGCTGGTCAACGGCATCGGCACCGTCCTCGTTGTGCTGTTCATTCTCTGGCTCGCGCTGCGTTCGCCGAAAATCATCCTCGCCGTGTTCGCGACCCTGGCCGTCGGGCTGGCGATCACCACGGCGCTGGGCCTGGCGATGGTCGGCGCGTTGAATCTGATTTCGGTGGCCTTCGCGGTGCTGTTCGTCGGCCTCGGCGTCGACTTCGGTATCCAGTACAGCGTGCGCTACCGGTCCGAGCGCTTCAAGAACGACAACCTGCGCCTGGCATTGCTGCGCGCCGCCAAGCGGTCGGCCGTGCCGCTGTCGCTGGCGGCGATGGCCACCGCCGCGGGCTTCCTGTCGTTTCTGCCGACGGATTACAAAGGCGTCTCGGAACTGGGTATCATCGCCGGCGCCGGCATGCTGGTGGCGTTTGTCGCCGCGATCACGGTTCTGCCGGCGCTGCTGATGCTGCTGAACCCGCCGGGCGAGAGCGACGCGGTCGGCTACGCCTTCCTGGCGCCGCTCGACGACTTCCTCGAGCGGCGGCGTGTGCCGATCATCGTCGGCACGCTGCTGGTGGTGATCGCCGGCCTGCCGCTGCTCTACTTCCTGCATTTCGATTTCAACCCGATCCACCTGCGCAACCCGAAGGTGGAATCGATCGCGACCTATCTCGACCTGCGCAAGGATCCGAACACCGGCGCCAACGCCATCAATGTGCTGACCGCGAACGAGGCGGCGGCGAAAGAGCTGCAGGAGAAGCTGGTCAAGCTGCCGGAAGTGTCGCGCGTGATGTCGCTGGACAGCTTCGTGCCGGAGGGGCAGCCGGAGAAGCTGAAGCTGATCGCCGGTGGCGCGCGCGTGCTTGGACCCGCGGTCAATCCGGATCAGGTCGATGCGCCGCCGAGCGATGCGGAGAATGTCGGGGCGCTGAAGGCGTCGGCGGAGAGCCTGCGCAAGATCGCGGCCGGCCGCAAGGGCCCGGGTGCGGAGGCCGCGCAGCGGCTTTCGGACGCGTTGTCCGGACTGGCGACGGCCGATCAGGCCGCGCGCGACAGGGTTCAGACGATCTTCGTCCGGCCGCTGCTCATCGTTCTCGATCAGTTGCGGAATGCCCTGCAGGCGCAGCCCGTCAGTCTCGAGACGCTGCCGCCGGATCTGGTGAGCACGTGGAAGACCACCGACGGCCGGGTCCGCGTCGAGGTGCTGCCATCGGGTGATTCCAACGACAACGAGACCCTGCGCAAGTTCGCCGACGTGGTGCTTGCGGCGGCGCCGAATGCGATCGGGGGCCCGGTCTCGATCCTCAAATCCGGCGATACCATCGTGAAGGCATTCATTCACGCCGGCCTGTGGGCGCTGATCACGATCAGCATTCTGCTGTGGATCGCGCTGCGGCGCTTCACCGACGTCATGCTGACGCTGGTGCCGCTGCTGGTCGCGGGCGTGCTGACGCTGGAAATCTGCGTCGTGATCGGCCTCCCGCTCAACTTCGCCAACATCATCGCGCTGCCGCTGCTGCTCGGCGTCGGCGTGGCATTCAAGATCTACTATGTCGTCGCCTGGCGTGCCGGCCGCACCAAGCTGCTGCAGTCGAGCCTCACGCGCGCGATCTTCTTCAGCGCGCTGACCACGGCGACCGCCTTCGGCAGCCTGTGGCTGTCGAGCCATCCCGGCACGGCCAGCATGGGCAAGCTGCTGGCGCTCTCGCTGGTGACGACGCTGGCGGCGGTGCTGCTGTTCCAGCCCGCGCTAATGGGTCGCCCCCGCAATCCCGGGGAGTAGGCAGATGTCGCCGATGTCCTCGGTCTCCTGCGCGGAGCCGGGGGCAGGGGCGGCTTTCTGGGCGCCCTTGGGAGCAGCGGGGCTGGCCTTCTTGCCGACGCTGCTCTTGGCGCCGGCCTTCGGGGCTGCGCCGGAAGCATCATTGGCCGGGCTGCTGGGGATCGGACCGCTCACCCGCTTCCAGGTCTCGCCGCCGCAAAGAATGCCCAGCACGCAGCCTTCGATCTCGAGTTCGTTGGGAGAGTTCAGCGTGATGGTGGCATCATAGGTCTTGCCGTCCTTGGCGTTGTAGACCTTGCCGGCCCATTCGTCGCTGCCCGCCTTTTTCTTCATGTCGAGCAGGATCGGCATTCCCAGCGTCAGCCGCGACCGCTTGGCGGGGTCCGGATTGTTCTTGTCGCGCCCGCCGGGGATCTTCTCCCAGGCGACGGCGCCCCACATGCTGCCGTGGCAGGCCGCCACCCTGATATGCGCGACGCCGTCCGCGACCTGCCAGTCCCCGGTGGGGTCGCCGGCAAGCGCAGCTGTGGGGCCGGCGAAAAGAAGAAGTCCGAGGTACAGAAACGTGCGTTTGGCGTATCGCGGGGGCTGCAACATTGTGGAACCTATGATCTAACGTGTGAGTATCGTCCGGCCGAATGTGCGATCATCGGCTTGACGCGCGGTCCACCAACCGAAATATGTAGCGGATGCCAAATTCCAATCCAGACATCGCCGGGCTGTTCGCTGAGCGGGAAGCGGAACGCAGCACACTGCATACCCGCTATCTTAACGAACAACTGGTTCGCGTGCTTAAGACGATCGGTTACGACGTCGGGTTCAAGCGCGGCGAGGGGCAGTATCTGTTCGATCGCGCGGGCGCGCGCTATCTCGATCTGCTCAGCGGCTTCGGCGTGTTCGCCATCGGGCGGAACCATCCGGTGCTGCGGCAGGCGCTGAAGAGTGTGCTCGATGCCGATCTGCCGAATCTGGTGCAGATGGACGTTTCCACGCTGGCAGGTGTGCTCGCCGAACGTCTGCTCGCGCGCGTGCCCTATATGGAAAAGGTTTTCTTCGCCAATTCGGGCACCGAATGTGTCGAGGCGGCGATCAAGTTCGCGCGCGGCGCGACCGGGCGAACCGGCATCGTCTATTGTGATCACGGCTATCACGGGCTGACCTACGGGTCGCTGTCGCTGACCGACGACAACAACTTCCGTGGCGGCTTCGGGCCGCTGTTGTCCGACTGCAGCGTGGTTCCGTTCAATGACCTCGCGGCGCTCGAGCGCGCCCTGTCGAGCCGGCAGGTCGCCGCCTTCGTGGTCGAGCCCGTTCAGGGCAAGGGCGTCAACATCCCGTCCGACGACTTCCTGCCGGGTGCTGCGGCGCTTTGTCGCCGCTACGGCACGCTGTTCGTCGCCGATGAAATCCAGTGCGGCATGGGCCGCACCGGCAAGTTCCTGGCGGTCGAGCACTGGAATGTCGAGCCCGACATGGTGCTGCTCTCCAAGTCGCTTTCCGGCGGCCACGTCCCGGTCGGCGCGGTGCTGACGCGCAAGGCGGTGTTCGACAAGATCTTCAACCGCATGGACCGCGCGGTGGTGCATGGCTCGACTTTCGCGAAGAACGATCTCGCGATGGCTGCCGGCATTGCCACGCTGGAGGTGCTCGACAACGAGAAGCTGATCGAGAACGCGGCGCGCCGCGGCGAACAGGTGCTGCAGGCGCTGTCCGCGATGATCCCGCGCTATGAGATGCTGAAGGAGGTGCGCGGCAAGGGGCTGATGATCGGGGTCGAATTCGGGCCGCCGAAATCGCTGCGGCTGAAGGCGGCCTGGAATCTGCTGGAGAGCGCCAACAAGGGGCTGTTCTGCCAGCTCATCACCGTGCCGCTGTTCAAGGACCACAAGATCCTGACGCAGGTCGCCGGCCACGCCAGCCACACCATCAAGCTGCTGCCGCCGCTGGTCATCAACGACGACGACTGCAAGTGGATCGTGGATTCCTTCGACGCCACCATCGCCGCGAGCCATCAGGTGCCGGGTGCGATCTGGTCGCTCGGCAAGACGCTGGTCGACAACGCGTTGCGGAAGTCGGCCTGACCCTGAGCCATTTGCCGTCGCATCGCATCAGCGCCGCGCCACGAGACTGATGCGGCCATAGCTCCCGGTGCGGTGAAAGTTGTCCTGCACGATGCCGGCCGCGAACGACCACTCCAGCGTCGATGTCCGGAAGCCGGTGAGATGAAGGCCGGCGCGGTATTGCTGGCTGAACCGGTCGGCGGACACCATGAGTTCAGGACCGACCCAGCCGGCGTCGAACACCCGCCATCCCGCCGCGATGCGTGCGTTGTAACCGGCCGCGATCGTGGTCGCCGAGGCCGAGGCGGACAGCATCGTTGCGGGCGAAGGCTCCCACCACAGGTCGATCGCTCCGCGCAGGCCGAGGCTGTTCAGCACCGGCCGCTGATAGAGCGATCGGGGAGAGAATTCGTCACGCTCGAAATCCGGGCCGGCGAACAGCCTGACCTCCAGCTTTCCGCGCTTGAACTGCCAGCCGGGCAGCACAGAGGCGCGAAAGATCGCCGTGCGATAGCGGATCGACGAGGCGTCATACAGCTCGATGCCTTCCGACGCGAAGACGCGCAGGACGAAGCCGTCCATGTCGAGCGAGCGCGGCGCCCAATGCAGGCCAGCATAGCCGGTGAAGCCGAAACGCCAGATGTCGAAGCCGCCGAACAGGAGGAAACGTTCCGGCGCGGCGCCGCCGGAGAGCTGTTCGCGTTGGACGACGGCGGGCGGCAAGGGCTCTGCGGATGCGGTGGATGGTCCGCCTATCAGGATGGCTGCGGCGATACCGATCCGGCCCGCTTTCCGAGGTTCCAGCACCGAGCTACGCCCCAACGCCACTGGTGTGGTGGTTCAGAAGTTCGCTTCATTGTCTCCGCGAGTCCGTCAAGCGAGCTTCTGAACCTAAACCACACTGGAATCATCGAATTGCCAGTGTCCCTTGGGTTCCGAAGTTCGCATCAAGGCTCGCTGCAAGGACATGCGAACTTCGGAACCGGGGCACGGCTGCCCCCGTAGGACAAGTGAAGCCGAGAGTTGCAGAAGGGTCCAGCGCTGCAATCGGAACGTTTAAAGAACTCGATGAAAGTCTTAGATATCGATGCGCGAAGGCGAGGGGTAAAGCACGCTCAGATGGTGCTCAGGGGATGCGCTCGATCAGCGCCATCGCAGCCGCCGGCGCGCGGACTTTGCCCTCGTGGATGACATAGGCGAAGACGTCGCGCGGCTGCTTGCCGCGGTGCGGGGCGCCGACCGTCGGCACATCATCGGGCTGGCCGCCGGCGGCCCAGAGCCGCAGCCGCTCGGCCCAGGCGTCGAGCGCCTTGGCCGGATAGGCGGTGGCGATGTCATCGCGGCCCTTCTGCAGCCGCGCATAGACGAAATCGCCGGTGATGTCGGCGATCGCCGGGTAGGTGGCGTGTTCCGCGAACACCACCGGCACGTTGAAGCGCCGCAGCAGGGCCGGGAAGGCCGGGACGCAGAAACTGTCGTGGCGCACCTCGACCACGTGACGCAGACGCCGCCCGTCCAGCTCGTGCGGAAGCAGTTCGAGGAAGGCGCCGAAATCGGCCTCGTCGAACTTCTTGGTGGGGGCGAACTGCCACAGCACCGGGCCGAGGTGGTCGCCGAGTTCGAGCACGCCCGAGTCGTAGAACCGCGTAATGGAATCGCCAGCCTCGGCCAATACCCTGCGGTTGGTGGCGAAACGCGGTCCCTTGAGCGAGAACACGAAGCCGTCCGGGACCTCGCTGGCCCATTTGCGGAAGCTCGCCGGCTTCTGCGAGCCGTAATAGGTGCCGTTGATCTCGATCGACGTCAGATGGCTGGCCGCATAGGCGAGTTCCTTGGCGTGGGGCAGCTTGTCCGGATAGAACACGCCCCGCCATGGCGGGAACGTCCATCCGCCGATGCCGATGCGGATCTGTCCGGTCTTCTTTGCCATCGGCCGGCCCCCTTGCGGATCGAGAAGAGCATTCCTATCTGACGATGTCGATGCCTTGATCGATCTTCGGTCGATGCCTTGGGCTCTATCGTCGAGACGGCCACAGAATAACACGGTTTGCGCCGGAGGTACGCGCGCCGTGGTGTTCGTGGTCGTTAAGTTTTTCGGCGGCAGTTTTCGGCGAACCTGCCGGCGTTCCGGCTGCGACGATGTTCGCGCTCGCCTTGGCAGGGAACGGCGCGGCGGATATATGCTGGCGCCATGAACCAGTCGCTCGGGCTGCCGCCCACCGCTCTCCCGCAGACCCTCCGTGCTCCGGCCGCCGTGCCGGCGACAGGCTGCGAGCTCTCGGTCATCGTTCCGACCTTCAACGAGCGCGACAATGTCCGCGAACTTTTGCAGCGTCTTGCGGCGACGCTGGGCGACATCGCCTGGGAAGTCATCTTCGTCGATGACAACTCGCCGGACCAGACCTGGAACGTGGTGCGCGAGCTCGCGGCGCAGGACAGCCGGGTGCGCTGCCTGCGCCGGATCGGCCGCCGCGGTCTGTCCGGCGCCTGCATCGAGGGCATCCTCGCGTCGGCGGCGCCCTGCGTCGCCGTGATGGATGCGGACCTGCAGCACGATGAGACACGGCTGCCGGTGATGCTGGATCTGCTGCGGTCGGGGCAGGCCGATCTGGTCGTCGGCAGCCGCTATGTCGATGGCGGCAATGCCGACAGCTTCAACCGCCAGCGGCGTGGCGCCAGCGAATTCGCGACGATGCTGGCGAAGCGGCTGTTGCGGGTCGAGATTGCCGATCCGATGAGCGGTTTCTTCATGATCCGCCGCGACCGCTTCGAGGAACTGGCGCCACAGCTCTCGGTGCACGGCTTCAAGATCCTGCTCGATATCATCGCCTCCGCGCGCGGCACCTTGCGCGCCGTCGAAATTCCCTACGCCTTCGGCTCGCGCCTGCATGGCGAGAGCAAGCTCGATTCCATGGTGGCGCTCGACTTCCTCGGCCTGATCCTTGCCAAGTTGAGCGGCGACACCATCTCGCTCCGCTTCCTGCTGTTCGCGCTGGTCGGCTCGATCGGTCTCCTGGTGCACTTCGCCACCCTCGACGTGGCTTTCAACATGCTGCGGTGGCCGTTCGCGGAAGCCCAGTTCCTCGGCGCCATGGCGGCGATGACCAGCAACTTCGTGCTCAACAACTTCCTCACCTATCGCGATCAGCGCCTGAAAGGCTGGGCGATCCTGCGCGGCCTGCTGGTGTTCTATGCGGTGTGCAGCGTCGGGCTGCTGGCCAATGTCGGCGTCGCTTTCTCGGTCTACGGCCAGCAGCCGATCTGGTGGCTGGCGGGGGCCGCGGGGGCGCTGATGGGCGTGGTCTGGAATTACGCGATGTCGGGCCTGTTTGTCTGGCGCAAGCGATGAGCGGCCGATGAACGCGAGCGAGGCGCGGCTGCTCCGCGACACCTGGCTGGCGATCCTCGCGCTGGTCGTGATCCGGCTGGTGGTGGCGGCGGTGACGCCGCTGAGTTTCGACGAGGCCTATTACTGGACCTGGTCGCAGCATCTGGCCGGCGGCTATTACGATCACCCGCCGATGGTCGCGCTGGTGATCCGGCTCGGCACCATGATCGCGGGCGATACCGAATTCGGCGTGCGCGCGGTCGCGGTGCTGCTGGCGCTGCCGATGAGCTGGGCCGTCTCTCAGACCGCGACGATCCTGTTCGGCGGCCAGCGTCTGGCCTCGACGGCCGCGGTGCTGTTGAACGTGACGCTGATGGTCGCGGTCGGCACCATGATCGTGACCCCGGACGCGCCCCTGATGGTCGCGACCAGCTTCGTGCTCTACACGCTCGCCAAGGTGCTCGAGACCGGGCGGGGCGCCTGGTGGCTCGCGGTCGGCGTGGCCGTGGGCGCCGCGCTGCTGTCGAAGTACACCGCGTTGTTCTTCGGTCCCGCGATCCTGCTGTGGCTGATCATGGTGCCGCGGCTGCGCCGCTGGCTGCTCTCGCCATGGCTCTATCTCGGCGGCCTCGTCGCGCTTCTGGTGTTCGCGCCGGTGATCGTGTGGAATGCCGGGCATCACTGGGTCTCGCTGATCAAGCAGCTCGGCCGGGCCCAGGTCTCGCAGTTCACGCTGCGTTACGTCGTGGAGATTCTTCCGACGCAGATCCTGTTCGCGTCGCCGCTGGTCTTCGTGCTGGGCGTGATGGGTCTTTACGCTTTGGCGTCGCGTCGGGGCGGCGCCACGGCGTCGCGCGTGCTCCTCAATGCGTTCATCTGGATCATTCTGGCCTATTTCGCCTGGCATTCGCTGCATGCGCGGGTCGAGGCCAACTGGCTCGGGCCGATCTATCCGGCTTTCGCCATCGCCGCCGCGGTGGCCGCGCATGGCGTGGACTGGAGCCGGCGTGCGAAGCGGCTGGCGGAGGTGTCGCTGCGCTGGGCGGCGCCGGTCGGCATCGTGATGTTCGCGCTGCTGGCGGTGCAAGCCAACACCGGAATGCTCACAGGCTATCGCCGCGATGCCAGCGTGCGCAGCATCGGCGTCGGCTGGCGCGCGCTGGCCGGCGAGATCGCCGCGGTGCGGGCCCGCACCGGCGCGACCTGTGTGCTCGCGGCCGATTACGGCACCACGGCATGGCTTGCCTTCTACCTGCCGAAGGGGACCTGCGTGCAGCAATTCAATGAGCGGATTCGCTGGGTGAACATGCCGGAGCCGGATGCGGCGGCGCTGGCCGGGCCGCTATTGTTCGCCGACAATGTCGGGGCCCCGACCCACGCTCTGCTGGCGCAGCGATTCGATCGCGTCGAGGTGGTCGGAGAGGCGTCGCGATGGCGTGGCCCGTTCATGATCGAAACCTATCAGCTCGATCTGCTCAGCGGCGCGAAAGGCGATCCGCTCGATCGCTCGCCGCCGCCGGAACTGCGCGGCAACAGCACTGCGGAAGAAAAATAGCGGCCTCCCGCAGGAGGCCGCCTTGCTGTCCGGTCGCTGGCGATGAGCGATCCGGCAATAACCTTAGCGACAGACGCGGACGTGACGGACGATCGGGCGCCCGTGCGGACCGCGCGACACCACGCGGCGCGTGGTGCAGACCTGGCGATGACGATGCCCATGGCCATGACGACGGTACTGAACATTGACGATGTCCGACGCAGCTTGCACAGCGGAGCCCGGCGCGATCGGCATCGCCACCGCGGGCGCAGTGAGCGAAGCCAGACCAAGAGCGACGGCGGCGGCAAATCCAAAGGCAAATTTCTTCACGGAGTTCTCCTTCGTTATCGGAAACTTTCATCATCGAAGTTCCGGACTCACTTTTGCCGAGCTTGCATGAACCCTGGATGAATAGCGCCGGTTGCCGGCATGCGACCGCGGCGCGCAGTTTATTTGCAGCGCAGCAAAGCGCGGCGTCGGTCCGAATCGCGTTGCTGGCAGACTTGTGATTCCCGTGTGATTTTGGTTCAGAAGCTCGCTTGCAGAGGTCGCAGAAACCAAGGTTGCGAACCTCTGAACCACCACATTACCTGCATCAGCACCAGCTGCATCAGCACCGCGTCGCGGATGGGACAGGCCATCGATCTCGCAGGAGAGATCAAAAGAAAAGGCCCGGCTTGCGCCGGGCCTTTTGGTGATTGTGCGAGTTTTTATTCCGATGCCCTGCGTCAGGACATCCATGCCGCCACTCAAAGCCGGATGGTTCCGGCTTTGAGCACTTTTGAATCAGGGGCGGCGATTTCAGACGCTCTGCGTCAGAAATCCATGCCGCCCATGCCGCCGCCCGGCATCGCCGGGGCCGGAGCGTTCTTCTTCGGCAGCTCGGCGATCATCGCCTCGGTGGTGATGAGCAGCGAAGCAACCGACGCGGCGTTCTGGATCGCGGTGCGCACCACCTTGGTCGGGTCGATGATGCCCTTGGAGAGCAGATTGACATACTCGTGGTTCTGGGCGTCGTAGCCATAGGCGTACTGATCCTTCTCCAGCACCTTGCCGACCACCACCGAGCCGTCGTCGCCGGCATTGATGGCGATCTGGCGGGCCGGCGAGGAGAGGGCGCGGCGGACGATCTCGACGCCGGTCTTCTGGTCGTCGTTCTGCGTCCTGATGCGCTTCAGCGCCTCGGCCGCGCGCAGCAGCGCGGTGCCGCCGCCGGGAACGATGCCTTCCTCGACCGCGGCGCGGGTGGCGTGCATCGCGTCATCCACGCGATCCTTGCGCTCCTTCACCTCGACCTCGGTGGCGCCGCCGACGCGGATCACCGCGACGCCGCCGGCCAGCTTGGCAAGACGCTCCTGCAGCTTCTCACGGTCGTAGTCCGAGGTGGTCTCCTCGATCTGCGCCTTGATCTGCGCGACGCGGGCGTCGATATCGGCCTTCTTGCCGGCGCCGTTGACGATGGTGGTGTTCTCCTTGTCGATCATCACCTTCTTGGCGCGGCCGAGCATCTGCAGCGTGACGTTCTCGAGCTTGATGCCGAGGTCCTCGCTGATGGCCTGACCGCCGGTCAGGATCGCGATGTCCTGCAGCATGGCCTTGCGGCGATCGCCGAAGCCCGGCGCCTTCACCGCCGCGACCTTGAGGCCGCCGCGCAGCCGGTTCACCACCAGCGTCGCCAGCGCTTCGCCCTCGACGTCCTCGGCAACGATCACCAGCGGCTTGCCGGTCTGCACCACCGCCTCGAGCAGCGGCAGCAGCTCGTTCAGCGAGGACAGCTTCTTCTCATTGATGAGGATGTAGGCGTCGTCGAATTCAACGCGCATCTTGTCGGCGTTGGTGACGAAGTAGGGCGAGATGTAGCCGCGGTCGAACTGCATGCCTTCGACCACGTCGAGCTCGGTATCGAGCGACTTGGCTTCCTCGACGGTGATGACGCCCTCGTTGCCGACCTTCTTCATGGCCTCGGCGAGGAACTTGCCGATCTCGGTGTCGCCGTTGGCGGAAATGGTGCCGACCTGGGCGATCTCCTCGTTGGAGGTGACCTTCTTCGAGTTCTTCTTCAGATCCTCGACCACGGCATCGACGGCGAGGTCGATACCGCGCTTGAGGTCCATCGGGTTCATGCCGGCGGCAACCGCCTTGGCGCCCTCCTTGACGATGGCCTGGGCCAGCACGGTCGCGGTGGTGGTGCCGTCACCGGCGAGGTCGGCCGACTTCGAGGCCACTTCGCGCACCATCTGGGCGCCCATGTTCTCGAACTTGTCGTCGAGTTCGATGTCCTTGGCGACGGTGACGCCGTCCTTGGTGATCCGCGGCGCGCCGAACGACTTGTCGAGCACGACATTGCGGCCCTTGGGGCCGAGCGTGACCCTCACGGCATTGGCGAGGATGTCGACGCCGCGCAGCATCTTGTCCCGCGCTTCGACGCCGAATTTGACTTCCTTGGCTGACATGGTGGTTGTCCTTCGTGGTTGGTTGCAAGGACCGTCATCCTGAGGTGCGAGCGGAACGAGCCTCGAAGGGTGACGGGTTGACTCTGATGTCATCCTTCGCGACGCCGGCTGCGCCGGCCCCTCAGGATGACGGAATGGCGCAACGCCTTAGGCGGCCTTCTTCTTGGCAGCGGAGTCCTCGAGAACGCCGAGAATGTCGCTCTCCTTCATGATCAGGACTTCCTCGCCGTCGATCTTGACCTCGGTGCCGGACCACTTGCCGAACAGCACGCGGTCACCGACCTTGAGGTCGATCGGGATCAGCTTGCCGGCTTCGTCACGGCCGCCGGGACCGACCGACAGGATTTCGCCCTGGGAGGGCTTTTCCTTCGCAGTGTCAGGAATGATGATGCCGCCAGCTGTCTTTTCCTCGGCGTCGATGCGCTTGACCACCACACGGTCGTGAAGCGGACGGAATTTCATGCAGTCCTCCTAAGATTCTGAAGATATTCAGGTATTTCCACTATTAGCAATCGCAGCCGGTGAGTGCCACCGCGATCGCTCCCGGACATAGGGCCAAGGCGGGCCTCCGGCAAGAGGGGTGCGGAAAAAATTTGGCACTCTCGCGGAAAGACTGCCAGCATGGTTTCCATTCGCCGCGACCCGTGCGGCCGGATTGCTAGCAGCGCCGGTGAATTGCTGCTAATGCATTGAAGGTAAACACAATTTTTAGTTTTTAGGCTTGAGATATCGGGGTGTTCTGGGTCACGTTTGGATCACGGGGCGCTTTCCAGGGGCACGAGTCCCCTGGGCAATGTCACATCGTCGGGCGCTCCGGAAAGGAGGTTTGACATGGCAAATGGCGAGGTGTCCGAGGATTTCCGCAAGCAGCTCCTCGGATACGGTTTGACCACCGCGGAAATCCTGTACCGGCGGCCGGACCGGCAGTGGCTGCTGCAGAGCTACATCTGGCAGAATTACGACCTGTTCCCCAAGTTCCCGGCGCTGCAGGACTTCCTGGCGTTTTGGGAGAAGTCGCTCGACGGGCCGCTGGTGTCGGTCACCGTGGCACATTCCCGCCTGGTGAAGCCGGCGGAAATGCGCGCCGTCGACGGCGTGTTCAGGCTGCATTGACGGAGCGGCGCTTCGGCGCCGCGGCCGGGCCCGGGATGCGCGGGCGTCAGCCCGGATCGACGGCGGGGTGGTGCGAGGGCACCAGCGCCAGACCGGCCAGCGTCAGGACGAGCCCGAAGGCGAGACAATAGAACGGCACCATCTTGTCCTGGGTCGACTGGTAGAGCCAGCCGACGGCGAGCGGCGCCAGCCCGCCGAAAATCGCCACCGCGAGGTTGTAGACGATCGAGGCGCCGGTCGAACGCACGTTGACGGGGAAGGCTTCGAGAATCAGCGCGCTGCCCGGGCCGACCATGAAGAACATAATGATGCCGGTCGATTGCAGCGTCCACATCAGGGCGTGACTCGGCGCACCGATCAGCGCGCGGGTCAGAAAATAGCCGACGATGATGTAGAGGATCAGCGCGGGCACCATCGTGCTGCGCCGGCCGATGCGATCCGACAGCAGCGCGGTGAACGGCAGCATCAATGCGCCCAGCAGATTGAGGACGAACAGCCCGAGCTGCGCGTTGGCGAGCTTGAGGCCGAGTTCGGTCGCGAAAAAATTCGGCAGGAAGACGGTGCCGAGATAGGTATAGCAGGTGAGGCCCGAGACCACGAGCAGCAGGGCGATCAGCGCGCGGGGATAGCGCAGCAGAACGTCGCGCAGCGGCGTGTTGGGAATGCCGGCGCGGCGCTGCAGGAACGCCTTGAATTCCGGTGTTTCATCGACCGCACGGCGCAGATAGATGCCGATCGGGCCGATCACGATTCCGAGCAGGAACGGCACCCGCCAGCCCCAGCTCTGCAGTGCCTCCGGCGACAGCGCGGCGGTGAGAATGAAAGCAAAGCCGGCACCGAAGGCGAACGCCAGCGCCTGCGCGACAAACTGGAAGCTGGCGTAGAGACCGCGACGGCCCGGCGGCGCGAATTCGAGCAGCATCGCGGTCGAGGTGCCGAACTCGCCGCCCGCTGAAAAACCCTGCAGCAGCCGCGCGACAAGCAGCAGCAACGGCGCGGCGATGCCGATCTGCTGATAGGTCGGCAGAAGCCCGATCATCGCGGTGCCGATCGCCATCAACAGCACGATGGTGATCAGCGCGCGTTTGCGGCCGACCCGGTCCGCCCAGGCGCCGAAAAAAATGCCGCCGATCGGACGGGCGATATAGGCGACCGCGAGCAGGCCGTAGGCGGCGAGCAGCCCGGCCGCAGCATCATGCGTCGGAAAGAACAGATGGCCGATGATGGCGGCGAACAGCGCGAAGACCACGAAATCGAACCATTCGAGCGCGTTGCCGATGGTCGATGACCAGATTACGCGGCGGCGCATGGTGGCTGCATCTGCTGCTTGCATTTTCTTGTCCTCAGGATCGAAACGTGGGAATCACGCCGCTGCACGGAAGGCGAGAACCATGCCAAGTCTGTCCCCTTGACACAATGCACGGGCCGGCGTTTGTGCTGCTACCGGAGTGCATTGCCGATGTCGTCTGGATTTACCGCCGCGCCGCCCGCGCTGCTGCGCAACGCCTCGTTTCTCCTCTATCTCGGATCACGCACCTTCTCGCGATTCGCCGCCCAGATCGCCGCCGTGGCGGTGGGCTGGCAGGTCTACGAGATGACGGGCTCGGCGTTCAATCTCGGCATGATCGGGCTGGTGCAGTTCATTCCCACGGCGCTCGTCGTGTTCATCGCCGGCCACGCTGCGGACCGTTACGATCGCCGCCGGGTGATGGCGGCGTGCCAGATCGTGCAGGGAGTTTTCGGCGCCGGCCTCGCCTGGGGAACGCTGGGCGGCTGGATCACCGTCCCGCAGATCTTCGTGGCGATGGGCGTGCTGGGCGCTGCGGCAGGCTTCGAAAGCCCGGCGGTGTCGGCGCTGCTGCCCGGCGTCGTGCCCGAGGGGCAGGTGCAGCGCGGCACCGCGGTCTCAACCGGCGCGGCGCAGGTCGTCACCATCGCCGGCCCCGCCATCGGCGGCTTCGCCTATGCCGTTGCCCCGAGTCTGCCATACGTCCTGATGACGGCGCTCTGGCTGCTTGCCGCGCTGCTGGCCGGCACGATCGCACGCGAGCGTCCGGTCTCCGCGCCGGCTCCCACCACGTTCCGGTCGCTGTTCGCGGGCGTCGCTTTCGTGCGCAGCAGCCCGGCGATTCTCGGCACCATCTCGCTCGACCTGTTCGCCGTGCTGCTCGGCGGAGCAGTGGCGCTGCTGCCGATCTATGCCAGCGATATCCTGCATGCCGGACCCTGGGGCCTCGGCCTCCTGCGCGCTGCACCGGCGGCCGGAGCCCTGACCATGACGGCGGTGCTGACGCGCCACGCCATGACCCGCCGCGTCGGTATGCGGATGTTTCAGGCGGTGATCGTGTTCGGCCTTGCCACCATCGTGTTCGCGCTGTCGCAGACCATGTGGCTGTCGCTGCTGGCGCTGGCGGTGATGGGGGCTGCCGATACCGTCAGCGTGGTGATCCGGCTGTCGCTGGTGCTGCTGGCGACGCCGGATGACATGCGCGGCCGCGTCGGCGCGGTGAACTTCCTGTTCATCAATGCCTCGAACCAGCTCGGCCAGTTCGAGAGCGGCGTCACGGCGGCGCTGCTCGGCACCGTGCCGGCGGCCGTGCTGGGCGGCATCGGCACGGTCGCGGTGGCGCTGCTGTGGATGAAGCTGTTTCCATCGCTGCGCCGGGTGGAGCGGCTGGAATAGCGGCGCACATCTCCTTCAATCGAGCCGCGTGTTCGGCAACTCGCCGCCCTAGCCGCGCCCGACGAAGGGCATCTTGGTCGCCATGATGTTGAGGAACAGCGCGTTGGCGTCGAGCGGGCGCGTCGCCATGAACACGATCGCATCGGCGACGTTCTGCACGTCCATGCGCGGCTCGACCATCTTGCGGCCGTCCGGCTGCAGCACGCCCTCGGCCATGCGCGCGGTCATCTCGGTCTCGGCATTGCCGATGTCGATCTGACCGCAGGCGATGTCATAGGCGCGGCCGTCCAGCGCCGTGGCGCGGGTGAGGCCGCTGATTGCATGCTTGGTCGAGGTGTAGGGCGCGGAGAACGGGCGCGGCGCATAGGCCGAGATCGAGCCGTTGTTGATGATGCGGCCGCCGCGCGGGGTCTGGTCCTTCATGATGCGGAAGGCGTGCTGGGTGCAGAGGAACGGCGCGGTGAGGTTGGTCGCGACCGTGGTCTGCCACTGCTCCAGCGTCAGCTCCTCGAGCGGCACCGGCGGGGTGCCGACGCCGGCATTGTTGAACAGCACGTCGAGCCGGCCGAAGCTCTCCACCGTCTTCGCGAACATCGCGGTGATCGCGGCGGGATCGGTCATGTCGGCCGGCACCACCAGCGATCGGCCGAACGCCTTGCCGGCCTCGGCGGTCTCGTTGAGCTTGTCGGCGCGGCGTCCGGCCAGGACCACGGCGAAGCCCGCCTTCATCAGCGCGAGCGCGCTGGCGCGTCCGATGCCCGAGCCGGCGCCGGTGACCAGTGCGACCTTGTGCGTGGCTGTCATGATGCTTCTTCCCTTTTCGGTTTCTCATGGTGGAGATCGGGCGCCGGTGCCGTTGTAGGCTGCGCCGGCGCGCGGCGCAAACGCGCTCAGGAGGCGGTCCTGGTCTTGTAGGGCGGCGGCGGGATGTTCTGATGCGCTGCGCGCAGCGCCACGGACCAGCGCGAGCGAAGATCGTGGAAATAGGGCTCGTCTTCCTCGATGCGGTGGCTGAGATCGGCGTCGCAGACGCCGTTGCGGACCACCAGAATGTCGATCGGAAGGCCTACGCCGAGATTGGAGCGCATGGTGGAATCCATCGAGATCAGGCCGGTCTTGAGCGCGTCGTAGAGCTCGACGTCGTAGTGCAGGGCGCGGTCCAGCACCGGCTTGCCGTATTTGTGCTCGCCGATCTGCAGATAGGGCGTATCCACCGTGCAGGCGATGAAGTTGCCGGCCGGATAGATCATGAACAGCCGCATCGGCGTGCCGCTGATCTGGCCCCCGAACAGGAAGGAGACATCGAAGTTGATATCCTCCGCCTGCAGCACACGGCCTTCGGTGGCGTTGACATGGCGGATGGCGCGGCCGATGCGCTGCGCCGCCTGGAACATGGTCGGCGCGTTCATCAGCGTCTCGACTTCGCCGGTCTCCGGATTGGTCATGCCCTCGGCCAGCGTGCTGAGCACCGACTGGCTGATGGCGAGGTTGCCGGCGCTGGCGATGGCGAGAATGCGCTCGCCGGGATTGCTGAAGACATGCAGCTTGCGGAAGGTCGAGACATTGTCGAGGCCGGCATTGGTCCGGGTATCCGCGATCATTACCAGGCCGTCGCGCACCAGAATTCCGCAGCAATAGGTCATCCCGACATCTCTCCCGGCCGCATCGCGCCCGAAGCGCGGCCCAGGCTGGTTTTCTAGCATCCGCATTCCGCCGCAGCGAGAGGCTTTGCGCGGCGGCAGCCGGGCAGATCCCAGCCCGTTGTGCGCGCTTCACGCCGTTCCGGCTCAGGCCTGGCTCTGCCGGCTGGCCTGATCGACCGTCACCGCCACGTCGAGCGTTTCCGCGCCGCCGCCATAGCGCGTGCCGCGCACCGGCGCCGCGCCGAGATAATCGAGGCCCACCGCAACCCTGACATGCGCATCGGTGGTGCAGATGCCGTTGGCAGGGTCGAAGCCGATCCAGCCGAGGCCGGGCACGAAGGCCTCGGCCCAGGCATGCCCGGCCTGCTGCTCGACGATGCCGTCGGAGCGGAAGAAGTGACCGGAGACGAAGCGCGCCGGGATACCGGCCTTGCGCGCGCAGGCGATGAAGACATGCGCATAATCCTGGCAGACGCCGCGCTTAAGGCTGAACGCCTCGCTGGCGGTGGTGCCGGGATGGGTCGGATCGGGGTCGAACATCATGTCCGCTCGGAGACGCCCCATCAGCGCATGCAGCAGTTGCAAGGGATCGGCACCGAACTCGGCGCTGAGCGCTGCGGCAAAAGCGGTGATCGCCTCGTCATCGGCGGTCAGGTCGGTGCGGCGCAGGAACAGCGAGGGCGGAAAGCGCTCGTCGGTGTCGCGCAGGACGCCGCTGGTGTCGCTGGTCTCGACCAGGCCGTCGACATGAATCGTGATATCGGAGGTCGGACCCTGTGTCAGGATGTGAACGATGTTGCCGAAAGCGTCGTGCTGCAAGGCGAGCCGGGCGTCGGACGACACGTTGATCTGCCAGTTCACCACATACTGTCCCTCGTGATTGCGCGGCGTCAGGCGCAGGAGCTGGATGATGCCGGCCGCGCGGGGCGTGTAGCGATAGGTGGTCGAATGGGAGACGCGTAGCCGCATGTCCGTATCCTGTCGTCGCCCGGCGCCCGTCAATTCAGGTATTGCGAGGCGATGACGTCGCCGAGCCTGGCGTTGTCGGTCAGAAATTCCTGGATGAACTCGTGCAGCCCGCGCTGGAAGATGTCGTCCATCTTGCTGTGCTCGAGGCGGTTGCGGATGCCGCGGGCCTGCCGCTGCGATGGCCCCTGCTGTCCATAGGCGACGGCGATCTGGTCGAGATTGCGCACGAGATTGCCGTAGCAGCTCGCCAGCGAGCGCGGCAGCATATCGTTGAGGATCAGCAGGTCGGCGATCAGCCACGGCTTCAGCGTATCGCGGTAGACCCAGTGATAGGCCGTGAGCGCCGAAACCGAGCGCAGGATGGCGGTCCACTGATAATAGTCGAGCGGGCCGCCGACATGCTCCTTGTCGGGCAGGAGGACGTGGTACTTGACGTCGAGGATGCGGGCGGTGTTGTCGGCGCGCTCCAGATGCAGGCCGAGCCGCGAGAACCAGTAGGCGTCGTTGCGCAACATGGTGCGGTAGGCCGAGCCGTCGAAACGGAGCGAGATCTCCTGCACCAGGCGCAGGAATCCGTCGAGCTCGTCGCGGGACCGCGCGCCGGCCTTCCACAGGCCCTGCAGCTCGATCCAGCCGCTGTTGATGGTATCCCACATCTCGCCGGTCAGCGCCGTCCGCACCGCGCGGGCATTGAGGCGCGCATTGTCGATGCAGTTGCGGATCGACGAGGGATTGTCCGGTGAAAAGGACAGATACTCGATCACGTTGCGCTCCTCGGCGACGGCGTAATGCCTGTGGAAGTCGAAGGCGGCGCCCGCGGTCATCAGCGCGGACTCCCATTCGTTGCTTTTGCCGATATAGGCGCTGGGCAGCGCGGTGGCGCGCAGCGTCGCCTCGACGGTGCGGGCGAGATACTCGGCGCGCTCGACATAGCGGGCCAGCCAGAACAGGTTTTCAGCGGTGCGGGACAGCATGGGGTTTGAGCCGATGATCTCGGAGGATTGACGCGCGCGCCGGACGCCGGACATGACGGAAGGACCTATTCATCCAGGATCCATGTGTCCTTGGTGCCGCCGCCCTGACTCGAATTGACCACCAGCGATCCTTCCTGCAGCGCAACCCGGGTGAGGCCGCCCGGCACCACGGTGATACCCTTGCTGCCGGTGAGCACGAAGGGGCGCAGATCGACATGGCGCGGCGCGAAGCCGGCGGTGGTGCAGGTCGGGCAGGTGGAGAGCGCAAGCGTCGGCTGGGCGATGAAATTGGCGGGATCGTCCTTCAGGCGCGCGCGAAAAGCCTCGATCTGCGCCTGCGTGGCGGCGGGCCCGATCAGCATGCCGTAGCCGCCGGAACCATGCACCTCCTTCACCACCAGCTTGTCGAGGCGGTCCAGTACATAGGCGAGATCGTCGGGCTCGCGGCAGCGCCAGGTCGGAACGTTCTTCAGGATCGGTTCCTCGCCGAGGTAGAAGCGGACGATATCGGGCATGTAGCTGTAGATCGCCTTGTCGTCGGCGATGCCGGTGCCGACCGCATTGGCGAGCGTGATGTTGCCCGCGGCATAGGCCGACATCAGCCCGGGAACGCCGAGCACGGAGTCCGGCTGGAAACTGAGCGGATCAATGAAGTCGTCGTCGACGCGGCGGTAGAGCACGTCGACCCGCTTCAGCCCCTCGGTGGTTCGCATCAGCACCTCTTCGTTGCGGACGATGAGGTCGCGGCCTTCGACCAATTCGATGCCGAGCTTGTCCGCCAGAAACGAGTGCTCGTAAAAGGCGGAATTGTAGGTGCCCGGGGTGAGCAGCGCCACGGTGGGCTCGGTCGAGGCGCTCGCGGGCGCGACCGAGGAGAGCGTGGCCAGCAGCTCCTCCGGATAGCGCTCCACCGGTGCCACGCGGTGCCGCGCGAACAGATCGGGGAACAGCCTCATCATGATTTCGCGGTTCTCCAGCATGTAGGAGACGCCGGAGGGCGTCCGCGCATTGTCCTCCAGCACGAAGAAGCTTTCCGGGCCGATCCGCACCACGTCGATGCCGGCGATATGGACATAGATGTCATGGGGAATGGCTTGGCCGTTCATCTCCGGCCGGAACACCGGATTCTGGAAGATCAGCGCCTCGGGGATCAGCCCGGCGCGCAGAATGTCGCGGCCGTGATAGATGTCCCTCAGGAACATGTTGATGGCGCGGACCCGCTGCTGCAGCCCGCGCTCCAGCACCGTCCATTCCGAAGCGGCGATGATCCGGGGCAGCACATCGAACGGGATCAGCCGTTCCTGCGCCGCGGCATCGCCATAGACGGCGAAGGTGATGCCGATGCGGCGGAACAGCAGCTCGGCCTCGCGGCGGCGGTACTCCAGCACATCGGGCGGAATATCCGCCAGCCAGCGCGACAACTCCTGGTAGGCCGGCCGGACGGTGTTTCCGGACCCCTTCATCTCGTCGAATGCGACTGCCATCTGCCGGAAGGCCCTGCAAGGCGGTGAATGATCGAAAGGGTGAATGATCGAAAGGGTGAATTATCAAAAGGGACGGTAGCAAGGCTCGGGCCAGCAAGATATGCATGGAGATCGGGCGTTTGAGCGGCGTTTGCGCGAGAGTGCCCGGGATGCGGGCCGGACATTGCCTATTTGATGGGCAATGTCTGGTGACGGGTCGGCTTTCGGGGCCGATACTGGCGAGGAGACGTCATGAGCGAGATTGTAACCGCTGGACTTCTGGTGATCGGGGACGAGATCCTGTCCGGCCGGACCAAGGACAAGAACATCGGCTACATTGCCGAGTACCTCACCAATGTCGGCATCGATATGAAGGAAGTCCGGATCGTCGGCGACGACGAGGCCGACATCGTCGCCGCGCTCGACGCGCTCCGCCACCGCTACAGCTATGTGTTCACGACCGGCGGCATCGGTCCGACCCATGACGACATCACCGCGGATTGCGTGGCCAAGGCGTTCGGCGTCGGCATCGACCATCATCCCGAGGTGGTGGCCCGGTTCCGTGAGCGCTTCTCCGAGCAGGAGCTGAACGAGGCGCGGCTGCGGATGGCGCGCATTCCCGACGGCGCCGAGCTGATCCAGAGCGCCACCATTCTCGCCCCCGGCTTCATGATCGGCAATGTCATCGTGATGGCGGGCGTGCCCTCGATCATGCAGGCGATGCTCGACATCGTCGCGCCCAAACTCCGGTCGGGCACGCGCATGCTGTCGGAATCGGTCCGCGCCAATGCCCGCGAGGGCGACATCGGAGGCCCGCTGCGCGAGATCGCGGAGGCCCATCCGGACACCATCATCGGCAGCTATCCGTTCCTCGATGAAGAGCAGCGGCCGAACACCAACCTCGTGGTGCGCTCGCGCGATCCGGCCAAGCTGAATGCGGCGATGGACGCGGTGAAGGCGATGATCGCCAATCTGAAGATCGCGCGGTAGGCGAAACGCGACCCGGGACACGGCATGGATCAGGGCAAGACGACGCTGAGCGATCGGGACAAGGCCGACAGGGCCTTTCCGGTCTCGTGGGATCAGTTTCACCGCGATGCACGGGTGCTGGCCTGGCGGCTGAACGGCGCGGGGCCGTTCCAGGCGCTCGCGGCGGTGACGCGCGGCGGACTGGTGCCGGCGGCGATTGTGGCGCGCGAGCTCGGCCTGCGGACCATCGACACCATCTGCCTCGCCAGCTACGAGCATACCAGCAAGGGCGAGATCAGGCTGCTGAAAGGCGTGTCCGATCCGGTGGCGAAGCTGTGCGGCCCCGGCGGCAAGGGCCTGTTGGTGGTCGACGATCTGGTCGACACCGGCACCACCGCGCGGGCCGTGCGCGACATGTTTCCGCAGGCGCATCTTGCCGCCGTCTATGCCAAGCCGATGGGCAAGCCGCTGGTGGACACCTTCATCACGGAAGTCTCGCAGGACACCTGGATCTTCTTTCCGTGGGACACCGGCCTGTCGTTTCAGCCGCCGATCCGCGACGGCGCGGCGTAGCGACGAGGCGTCAACGATCGGCTCGACGTTACACGCGGGCTTGATCTGCGTGTCCGTCTCCCGAAAGGATGGGTTGCCGGATCAAGTCCGGTAATGGCGAATATCGTGCGATGAAGCATTCTCCGAAGCCGGAGAGCCAGAGATGACATTGCAGAACCGCGTCACGCCGCTCGGCGAGATCGTCGCTGTGCCGCAGCGGGGCCTGTTCATGGGCAATCGTGGCATCATCCACGATCCGGCGACGCGGACATTGCTGAACCGCCGCTGGTCGACCCGCGCCTGGATCATCTGCGTCTGTGACTTTCGCGGCCGCCGGCGCGAGGTGATGGCGCAGCGAAGCTGGACCGAACTGTTCTTTCTCGACGAGGCGACGGCGCTCGCGGCAGGGCACCGGCCCTGCTTCTATTGCCGCCGGGCGGATGCCAACGCCTTCCGCGCCGCATGGGCGGAGGGCAACGGTCTGACGCCGCCGCGGGCAGGGGAGATCGATGCGGTGCTCGATATCGAGCGCCGCGACGGCCGCGCCAAGCGCCTGCATCCGCTGCCGGGGCGGCTTGCTGCGCTGCCGGACGGCGCCATGGTGCAGAGCGGCGACGAAACGTTTCTGGTGGTGGGAGGCGAGGTGCGGCGCTGGTCGTTCGACGGTTACCGGCCCGCGACAGTCCCGGCCGGTGAGGTGCGGCTGGTCACGCCGCCATCGAGCCTGCGCGCGCTCGCGGCGGGCTACCGCGCCAAACTGCATCCGAGTGCTGTCGGTCCGACTCCTTGAGGCGTCCGCCACCTTCAGGATGACGATACTCTCTCACCCGAGCCGTTCGCGGGCCAGCCTTGCGCCGGCGCCGAGCGCGTTGAGCTTCGCCTCGGCGATCTCGCGCGTCATCGGCGCCATGCCGCAGTTGGTGGTGAGGACGAGGCGCTCTTTCGCAACGAACGGCAGGACGGCCTCGACGGTGCGGACCACGTCCTCGGCGGTCTCGACCCGGTCGGACGCGACATCGATCACGCCCGCCTGCACCGTCTTGCTGTCGAGCAGTTTCAGAAGATCGAGCGGCACGCGCGAATTGACGCATTCGACCGCCACCTGATGGATGGCGCTGCGGGCGATGGCGGGGAAAATCTGCTCGTATTGCCGCCATTCGGAGCCGAGGCTGGATTTCCAGTCGACGTTCGCCTTGATGCCGTAGCCGTAGCAGATATGCACCGCCGTGGTGCAGGCGAGGCCCTGGGCCGCGCGCTCAAGCGCCGCGATGCCCCAATCGTTGACCTCGGCCATATAGACGTTGAAGGCGGGCTCGTCGAACTGGATGACGTCGACGCCATCGGCTTCCAGCGCCCGTGCTTCCTCGTTGAGCAGCTCGGCCAGGGCGAACGCCATCTTGATGCGATCGCCGTAATGGCGGTCGGCCATGGTGTCGATCAGCGTCATCGGTCCGGGCAGGGTGAATTTCAGTTGCCGCCGGGTATGGGCACGCGCGGTGCGGGCCTCCGCGGCGTGGACGCGGCCCTTGAGCCGGAGCGGGGCGACCACTTGAGGCACCATTGCCTTGTAGCGGTCGTTGCGGATGCCCATCTCGATCTTGTGATCGAAGTCGATCCCCTCGACATTCTCCAGAAAGCCGTGAACGAAGTGCTGCCGCGCCTGCTCGCCGTCGGTGACGATGTCGAGGCCGGCATCCTCCTGCAGCTTCACCGACAGAATGGTGGCGTCGCGCTTGGTGCGAACCAGCGCGTCGCCGGACAGAGCCCAGGGCGCCCACAGCATGTTCGGCTTGGCCAGCCATTCGGGCTTGGGCAGCGAGCCGGCATTTGTTGCTGGAAACAGCATGGTCGGTCTCCTCGAGGGCGATGTCAAATGGCTGAGCGGCTAGCCCCACCGCAGATGTGCCATGCCCGCGGCGCTGCGTACATATGTCCTGTTGGGGAGTTGGTCGCGATGTGGAAAGCGGGGTAGGATAATGCAAGCATCTTCGCAATGGATGACGGATGATCGATCTGCACTACGCGCCGACCCCGAACGGCTGGAAGATCACGATCATGCTCGAGGAACTGGGGCTTCCCTACACGGTGATTCCGGTCGATATCAGAGCTGGTGATCAGTTCAGGCCGGAGTTTCTCGCCATCAGTCCGAACAACCGGATTCCGGCCATCGTCGATCATGCGCCGGCGGATGGCGGTGCGCCCCTGCCGGTGTTCGAGAGCGGTGCCATCCTGCTCTATCTCGCCGAGAAGACCGGACGCTTGCTGCCGTCGGATCCGCGTGGGCGGAGCTGCGTGATGCAGTGGCTGATGTGGCAGATGAGCGGCCTCGGTCCGATGCTGGGCCAGCACGGGCATTTCCTGCTCTATGCGGACGAGAAGATTCCCTATGCCATCGACTGCTACCGGCGCGAGGCGGCGCGGCTCTACGGCGTGCTCGATGTCCAGCTTGCCAGGACCGGCGCCTTCATCGCCGGCGAGGACTATTCCATCGCGGACATTGCATGCTTCCCCTGGGTGATGACGCACAAGGCGCAGGGCTTTACGCTGGACGACTATTTAGCTGTCAAGCGCTGGTTCGCCGCGATCCGCGCGCGGCCCAGGGTGCAGGCCGGGCTTGCCGTCGGCAAGTTCGTCAAGGAACCGTTCAGCGAGGAGGCGCGGCGCATCATGTTCGGCGCCGGTCAACCTGCGACTGCGACGTCCTGAAACTGAAAAGATGGCGGGGTCGGCGCGGGCCGCGGCCTTTCGGTCGAGCCCGGCCCGAAAGAATAAGAGGGAGCAAGATATCCGATGGTCGAATTCTTCTTCGATTGTTCCAGCCCGTGGACCTATCTCGCCTTCCACAATATCCAGCCGCTGGCGAAGGAATTCGACGTCCCGATCACCTGGCGGCCGATCCTGGTCGGAGGCGTGTTCAACACCGTCAATCCCAGTGTCTATACCTCACGGGAAAAGCCGGTGGTGCCGAAGGCACGGTACATGAAGAAAGACCTCGCTGACTGGGCGCGCTCGGCGGGGCTCGCGATCAAGTTTCCGCCAGCGGTGTTTCCGGTGAACAGCGTCAAGGCGATGCGCGGCTGCATCTGGCTCGGCAACGAGGCGATGGTGCCGTTCGCAACCGCGGTGTTCGAAGCCTATTGGGGCGAGGACAAGGATATCTCCCAGGATTCCGTGCTGACGGAGATATGCAAGGCGTGCAGCATTGATCCCGCACAGTTCTTCGCCGGCATCGGCGACCCCGCTATCAAGGAGCAGCTCAAGGCCAATACCGACGAGGTGATCGCGCGCGGCGGCTTTGGCTCACCGACGATCTTCATCGGCAAAACCGACATGTATTTCGGCAACGACCGGCTGCCGCTGATCCGCGAGGCGCTGCAGCGCCACCGGGCGGACGTGGCCTGATGTCGCGCGCTGCCGTCTGCCGCGAGCTCGGCGCGCCGGAGGTGCTGCGCGTCGAGACCGTCTGCGCCATGCCGCTGGCACCGGGCAAGGTGCGGGTCGCGATCCGCGCCGCCGGCGTCAATTTTCCGGATATCCTGATGGTCGCCGGCGAGTACCAGTTCAAGCCCGAGCTGCCCTTCGTGCCGGGCATGGAGGCGGCGGGCGATATCGTCGAGGTCGGCAGCGATGTGCGCGGCGTCAAGGCCGGCGAGCGGGTGATCGTCAAGCTGCGCCACGGCGCCTTTGCCGAGGAAGTCGCGGTGACGCCGGGCCATCTCGTGCCGTTGCCGGCCAATTTCGACTATGCCGAAGGCGCGACCTTTCTGGCGGCGCACGGCACGGCCTATCATGCGCTGGTCGATCGCGCGCAGATCAGGCCGGGGGAGGTGCTGCTGGTGCACGGCGCCGGCGGCGGCACCGGGCTCGCCGCGGTGGAGATCGGCAAGCTGCTCGGCGCGACCGTGATCGCGGCCGCTTCCAGCGACAAGAAGCTCGCGGTGGCGAAGGCGCGCGGCGCCGATCATCTCGTGCTGTACCGGCGCGAGCCGTTCCAGGATGCGGTGAAGCGCATCACCGAGGGGCGCGGCGCCGACGTGGTGTTCGATCCGGTCGGCGGCGAGATCCTCGAGGCAAGCCTGCGCTGCATCGGCTGGGGTGCGCGGGTGCTGGTGGTCGGCTTCACCGGCGGCATCGGGCTTGCGCGCAGCAACCTGCTGCTGATCAAGGGCGCCAGCCTGCTCGGCGTGCGCGCCGGCGAGGCGATCCGGCGCGATCCGGCGCTCGGCGCAGCGCGGCTCAAGGCGCTCGTCGAATGGGCGGAGGCGGGACGTATCCGCCCCCACGTGTCGCACCGGCTGCCACTTGCCGACGTCGCCAAGGCGATGCGGCTCCTGATCGACCGCAAGGCCATCGGCCGCGTCGCGCTGACAATGGGGTGAGCCCCTCTCGCCCGCCTGCGGGGAGAGGGGAGCGCGTCATTTGTAGTCCCGCTCGTCCCACCACGGGAAATAGGACGGCATGTCGCGCGACACCGTGTTGGCGAATTGCGGCGGGCGCTTCTCCAGGAACGACATCACGCCTTCCTTGACGTCCTCGGAGCGGCCGCGCGCATAGATGCCGCGGCTGTCGATCTTGTGCGCCTCCATCGGATCGTCGGCACCCAGCATGCGCCACATCATCTGGCGGATCAGCGCGATCGACACCGGCGCGGTCTTGTCGATGAAGCTGCGGGCCAGTTCGCGCGCGGTCGGCAACAGCTGCTCGGGCGGCACCACCCGGCTGACGAGGCGGCCGGCGAGCGCCTCCTGCGCCGCAAATACGCGGCCGGAATAGCACCATTCCAGCGCCTGCGAGATGCCGACGATGCGCGGCAGGAACCAGCTCGACGCGGCCTCCGGCACGATGCCGCGTTGGGAGAACACGAAGCCGAACCGTGCGTTTTCGGAGGCGATGCGGATGTCCATCGGCAACTGCATGGTGACGCCGATGCCGACCGCCGGGCCGTTCACCGCGGCGATCACCGGCTTCAGGCATTTGAAGATGCGCAGCGTGACCTGACCGCCGCCGTCGCGAATGCTGGGATCGCTGTAGTCGACGTCGCCGCTGGAGAGCCGCCTCGCCGGGCCACGCTTGGCGTCGCGATCGAAGGTGTCGGCGCCCGAAGAGAGATCGGCGCCGGCGCAGAAGGCGCGGCCCTCGCCGGTGACGATGACGGCGCGCACATGGTCATCGGCATCCGCCTTGTCGAAGGCGTCGATCAGCTCCTGCATCATTTGCGGATTGAAGGCATTGAGCTTGTCGGGCCGGTGCAGGGTGATGGTGAGGATCTGATCGGCGACGTCGTATCGGATGGTCTCATAGGTCATGCCGGCGTTTCCTTTTGTCTTCTCCGGAGTCTTTCACCATTTTCACGGAAACGGTGAAAGACGCCAAGGTTGTTGTCCCGGCGCGTTGTCTACACGCGACCAGGTTTTCGCGTTGCTCGGAAACGCCCGCTTCATCAGCGGCGCTCGAAGGGCGAGGGCGGCGATGCATCGCGCCGTCCTTCGGGGCGCGGCAGTGCGGCACCTTGCACCTCCGGATGGCGGCGTGCCGTTCCGCTCCCACGATCGATTCCGGCAAGGCTCCGAGATCAGCTCAAGCCTTCGGCGGCACCGGCCAGGGCTTCTGCGGGCCGCGCATCGCCTCGAAGGCCTTGGCCATGCGCAGCACGCCGAGATCGTCGAAGCGGCGGCCGATGATCTGGACGCCGATCGGGAAACCGTCCGCGTCATAGCCGCCGTTGATCGAGATCGCGGGATGCTCGGACATGTTCCATGGCACCGTGTAGACGATGTGCTCGAACGGATGCGCCGGGTCGTTGCGCGGCGCGGCCAGCTCGGCGCCGAACTTCACCACCGGCGAGACCGGGGAGACGACGAAGTCGAGATCGCTGAAGAGCTGCGCTGCCGCTGCCCGGATCGCCATGGTGGCGTTGAAACCGCGCACCACGTCAATTCCCGAAAGCTTCGCGCCGCCTTCCGCCCAGGCGACGATATAGGGCAGGGCCTTGGCGCGCAGATCGGGCGGCATCTTCGACAGGTCGTCCCACAGCCGCGCACGCCAGAACGCGTCGAGCCCGTCGAGCATTTCGCGCGTCATCACGGTCGGGATCTCGCGCACCGATGCGCCGGCCGCCTCGAAGGCGCGCGCGGCGGCGGTCACGGTGCGGCGGACCTCATCTTCCAGCCTGTCGCCGAAGCCGAGGTCCAGCATCAGGCCGATGCGCTTGCCCTTGGGCGAGATTTCGAGATCGGGCCAGTCGATATCGGAGGGCGGCAGGCTCATGCTGTCGCGCGGATCAGGATGCGACAGGACGCTCATCATCAACGCGGCGTCGTCGACGTTGCGGGTCATCGGTCCTGCGACGCGGCCGACATAGGGCGGATCGATCGGAATGCGGCCGAGGCTCGGTTTGAGCGCGACGAGGCCGCACCAGCAGGCGGGCAGCCGCACCGATCCGCCGATGTCGGTGCCGAGATGCAGCGGGCCGTATCCCGCCGCGCCGGCCGCGCCCGCGCCGGAGCTGGAGCCGCCGGGATTCTTGCTGAGGTCCCAGGGATTGCGGGTGATGCCGTGAAAGCTCGACAGGCCCGACGACAGCATGCCGAAGTCGGGCATCGTGGTCTTCGAGAAGATCACCGCACCGGCCTCGCGCAGCCGCGCGGCCGGCGGTGCATCGACGGGTGCCGGCGCCAGCGTGGCGGTGGCGGAGCCGAGCGGCACCGGCACCCCCTTGGTGGCGACGTTCTCCTTCACGGTGACCGGGACGCCGTCGAGGGACCCGATCGGCGAGCCCTTCTGCCATCGCTCGGTCGAGATGCGCGCGGCGGCGCGGGCACCGTCAGGATCAAATGCGTAGAGCGCGTGAAGATGCGGCTCCCATTTCGCGATATGCGCAAGCACGTCCTCAAGCACTTCGCTGGGCGAGAACTTCTTGCCGTGATAGCCGGCGAGCAGCTCGACGGCGGAGAGGTCGTGCAGCGCGCTCATGCGGATACCGGCAGCCGGGTTTCGATGATGCGGGCGAAGACGCTGGCGCCGATCGGCAGAATCTTGTCGTCGAGCACATAGCCGGGATTGTGCACCGGCACCGACCCGTCATGCCCGAGCCAGAAGTAGGCGCCGGGCACCGCGTGCAGCATGTCGGCGAAATCCTCGCTGCCCATCTTGGGCTTCGACTTGGTGAAAACTTTCGCGGGATCGACCACGGTGCGCGCCACTTCGGCGACGACCTTGGCCTGCTCCTCGCTGTTGATCAGCACGCTGAAGATGTCGCGAATGTCGACCTTGATCTCGACCTGGAAAGCCTGCGCCATGCCGGCCGCGATGGTGCGCATGCGGTCGCGGATCATGTTGCGGACCTTGTCGGAGAAGGCGCGCACGGTGCCGGACAGCACCGCTTCGTTCGGGATCACGTTATAGGCCGAACCGGCGTGAATTTTCGTGATCGACACCACCGCCGCCTCGAGCGGGTTGACGTTGCGGCTGACGATGCTCTGCAGCGCCTGGCCGAGGTTCATCGCGATCACCACCGGGTCGCGCGACTGTTCCGGCATCGCGCCATGGGCGCCGAAGCCGGTGATGGTGATGTCGAAAAAGTCGGCGCCCGCCATGCCGGGGCCCGGGAAGATGGTGAGCTCGCCGAGATTGAGATCGGGGGCGTTGTGCAATCCGTAGATTTCGTCACACGGGAATTTCTCGAACAGCCCATCCTTGATCATGGCGCGGGCGCCGCCGAGCCCTTCCTCCGCCGGCTGGAAGATGAAGTGCACGGTGCCGTCGAAGTTTCTCGTCTCCGCGAGATAGCGCGCGGTGCCGAGCAGCATGGTGGTGTGGCCGTCATGGCCGCAACCGTGGAAGCGGCCGGGAATCGTGGAGCGCCAGGCGAGGTTGGTGTTTTCCTCCATCGGCAGGGCATCCATGTCGGCGCGCAGGCCGATACGCCGGGTGCCGTTGCCTTTGCCTTTGCCTTTGCCCTTCAGCACGCCGACGATCCCGGTGCCGCCGATGCCGCGATGCACTTCGATACCCCACTGCGTCAGCTTTTCCGCGACGATGCCGGAGGTGCGCTTTTCCTCGAAGCCGATTTCGGGATGCGCATGCAGATCGCGACGGATCGCGGTCAGTTCGTCCGCGAAGGATTCAATACGCTCGATGGTGGGCATGATGACGATCCATGAAGACAGGAGAGACGACGACGATAGTCGCGGCGGCGCAGGCGGCTGTCGGCCTTCGGTTGATCAAGGCAGGCGAGGAGAACACAGGCCTCGCCCGTTTTTTGTCGGGATTGGAAGCCGCGCATGATGCATCTTCGGCCGCGCGTCCATCGCAAGTCAAGGGACGGCAGCGCAGGGCTGCCGTATCAATCCTGCGGCGAGTGCAGCGCCTTCCCGCGATGACGCTCAATATGCAGGCTGCGGAAATGAGAGCTGTGGCGCCGGGCGCGGCGCGATCGGGTTAGCGTCCTGGACAACTGGTGCGGGCGACCGGAATCGAACCGGTACAGGCCTTGCGGCCCTACGGATTTTAAGTCCGTTGCGTCTACCAGTTTCGCCACGCCCGCTTGCCGTTGCCGTCCGTTATCTCTAGCGATTTTCGGTTCCGGTCAACCAGTGTTTTTGCCGTTTCCGCGCCGCGGTGGGCCGCGGCCGGACCGAACCTTCGCCGGACCGCCTCATTCCAGCGGCTCCGGCGGCGCTGGCGCAATTTTCGTTCAATCGTGCTCCGGGGGCACGAAGGCCGTACCGTTCGGCTTGATGCGGATGCCGGGCCGCAGGTGCAGCCACGGCAAGGCGGCGGGGTCGGCAGGCATTGCGCCGGGTGCCGCGCAGATCAGCAGCGTCTCGGCGATCGGCTCGAAGTCGGCACGGAAATGCACTGAACTCTTGTTGACCAGGATGGCCTGCTGTGTCGGCTCGATGCCGACATAGCGATACATCGCCTGGTCGGCGAGCTGAGCCTTGTGCGAGGACACCACGACGCGGACGTCACCGATGCGCAGGCAGGACGACGGCCCCATGTCCATATCGCGGCCGCCATAATAGGGGCCGGGTGCGACGAACTTGCCGTCCGAAAGTTTCTCCACCACGAAGCTGGCCTCGAACGGTGCATCGCCGGGAATGCCCGACTTGCCGCCGAGCGCCAGCGTCACGCTCGCGCCTTCGCCGGCGGCGTGAGCGGCGGCCGCGGCGGCGGGATCGTAAATCGCGCCGATGGCGGCGCGTTCGGCCCGGTTGCGCACCAGCGCGCGCAGCATGCCGGTGGTGTCGGAATCGCCGCCGGCGCCCGGATTATCCTGGGTGTCGGCGATAACGATCGGCCGGCGCGCGCCCTTCGCCAGCGTCATGGCGTGGCGCACGCCCTCGTCGGGCGAATAGATGAGGCCGTCGAAATCGTTCTCGCGGCCGATGACGAGATCGGCGATGGCATTGGCCGCCGCGTCGGCATCGGCCTGGGTGCGGCCATAGGCGAAGACGGTGGGGCCGCAGCCGGAAAAATCCGCCGCCGGAAAGCCCGGCGCGAAGGAGAGGGTGGGCACCGCATCGTTCTCCAGCGCCGCGAGCATCTTGTAGATGCTCTTGCAGGGCTCGTCGAACGTGCATTGCCAGCTGATCGGGATCAGGAACGGCAGTTGCCTGAACGCCTTGGCGTAGCGCGGCGCGCCGCCGAGCAGGCGGCCGAGGTGCTTTGCCGCGGCGCGGCCGGTCTCCGCCATGTCGACATGCGGATAGGTGCGATAGGCGATCAGCGCGTCGGCGTGCTCGATCATCTCCGGCGTGACGTTGGCGTGCAGGTCGAGGCTCACCACCAGCGGCAGATCCTTGCCGATCACGTCGCGCACGCGCCGCAGGATTTCGCCTTCGCCGTCGTCAAAATGCTCGGTGACCATGGCGCCATGCAGGTCGAGATAGACGGCATCAAGCGTACCGGCGTTGCGGATGCCCTCGATCATCTCGCCGGTGATGCGCTCGAACGCATCCCTGGTGACATGCGCGCAGGGACTGGCGCCGCACGCGATGGTGGGAACGAGCTCCCATCCGGATGCCTCGGCGGCCTCGACGAAGCCGGCCAGGCCGACATTGATGTGGCGCATGACCTTCAGCACCTCGGCGCCATGGGTCATCGCCGGCCAGCCGCCGCCGTGGACGAAATCGGCATAGGTCGCCTTGGTGGGCGCAAAGGTGTTGGTTTCGTGCAGGAAGCCGCCGACGGCGATGCGGGTCATGAATACGATCTCGGTTCGATTGATTTAAGGGCGTCATTGCGAGGAGCGCAAGCGATGAAGCGTCATCCTGAGTTGCGGGCGATGCATGCCGCGAGCGAATGCAAGTTGGCCTGCCAACTTGCATTCATGAGAGCCTATCTTGGGTCACCCCAAGAGTCAGCTCAAGAGTCAGCTCGAGACAAGAGTCAGAAGGGGTGGGCCCGTTCGAGGCCATCGCCGCGCGACAGCTCGTCGGGGAGTGTCCTGGCCGCCACGGTTACCCCGTGCCAGGCGACGGCATCGCAATCTGTGCGTTGACCGGCCGGAAATTGGCGAAGTCCCAGTTGCGGCCGGGCGCGGCATCGAGCAACTGTTGTGTATAGGCCTGCCCTGGCCGGGTGAGCACCTCGGCGGCCGGGCCTTGCTCGACGATGCGGCCATGCTGCATCACCATCACCTCGTCGCAGATCTGCGCCGCGACGCGCAGGTCATGGGTGATGAACAGCAGCGCAATGCCGAGCCGGGTCTGGATTTCGTCGAACAGGTCGAGCACCTGCGCCTGCACCGAGACATCGAGCGCCGATACCGCCTCGTCAGCGACCAGCACGTCGGGATCGAGCGCCAGCGCCCGCGCGATGGCGATGCGCTGGCGCTGGCCGCCGGAGAACTGATGCGGATAGCGCGAAAGGGCATCGGCCGGCAGATCGACCAGTTCGAGCAGCTCGCCAGCTCGCCGAAGCGCGTCGGCACGCGACGCGCCGTAGTTCACCGGCCCCTCGGCGATGCTCTCGCCGACGGTGACGCGCGGATTGAGCGAGCGGTAAGGGTCCTGGAAAACGATCTGGATGCGCTTGCGGTGAGGGCGCAGCGCGGGGCGCGACAGTTCCGAGATTTCGCGGCCGACCAGCCGGACGCTGCCGGAGGTGGGATCGATCAGCCGGACGATGCAGCGCGCAACGGTGGATTTGCCCGAGCCGCTTTCCCCGACGATGCCAAGCGTGCGGCCCTTGCGCAGCGTCAGGGTGACATCCTGCGCGGCGGCGACCTCGCGCGACGTGCCCAGAAAGCTGCGCTCGCGATAGATCTTTCCGAGAGCGTTGGTCTCGAGCACGATCGGCTCCTGGCTCGCCGGGCGGGGCGCGCGTGGCACCAGGCTCGGCACCGCGGACAGGAGGTTGCGGGTGTATTCCATCGTCGGTGCGCGCAGGACGCTGTCGAGCGGTCCGCTTTCGACGATACGGCCCTGGCGCATCACCGCGACGCGGTCCGCGATCTCGGCGACAACGCCCATGTCGTGCGTGATGAACAGCACGGCGGTGCCGTGATCGCGCTGCAGGTCGCGGATCAGCGCCAGGATCTGCTTCTGGGTGGTGACGTCCAGCGCGGTGGTCGGCTCGTCGGCGATCAACAGCTTCGGCTCGAGCACCAGCGCCATCGCGATCATGATGCGCTGGCGCTGGCCGCCGGAAAGCTGGTGAGGATAGGACTTGAAGATGCGTGCGATATCCGGCAGCCGCACCTGCTCCATCATCGCGAGGATGCGCTGGCGCCGGGCGCCGGCATCGAGGCCGGTATGGGCGCGCAACACCTCGTCAATCTGCCTGCCGACCGGCACCACCGGATTGAGCGCCGTCATCGGTTCCTGGAAGATCATCGCCATGGTGGTGGCGCGGAGTTGCCGCAGCCGGCGGTCGCTGGCCGCGAGCACGTCCTCGCCGGCGAGCGTGATGCTGCCGCGTGTCGGGGCCAGGATTTTCTTCGGCAGCAGGCCCATCACCGTCAGCGAGGTGACGGACTTGCCGGAGCCGCTCTCGCCCACCACGCACAGCGTCTCGCCCTGGCGCACCTGCAGCGACACACCGTCGATGATGCGCGGCGCGTCGGGCTGCCGGCCGAGCGAGACGGCCAGGTCCTTGATGTCGAGGACCACGGGACGCTCGGCGTTCATGCGTTGCCTCCGCGCCGTTTCATGCGGGGATCGAGCGCGTCGCGCGCGGCGTCGCCGATCAGGTTGACCGAGAGGATCGCGATCGACAGCATCAGGCCGGGCCAGAAGATCAGCGACGGCTTGATCTGGAAGAAGGCGCGGCCCTCCGCCATGATGTTGCCCCAGGTCGGAATCTCCGGACTGATGCCGGCGCCGAGGAACGACAGAATCGCTTCGGTGAGGATCGCCGAGGCGCAGACATAGGTGCCCTGGACGATCAGCGGCGCGACGGTATTCGGCATCAGGTGCCGCCACATGATCTTCGGCAGGCTGGAGCCGACCGAGATCGCCGCCTCGACATAGGGCTCCTCGCGCGCCGACAGCACCACCGAGCGCACCAGGCGCGCGACGCGGGGGATTTCCGGGATGGTGATGGCGATCAGCACCGTGGTGAGGCTGGCTCCGGACAGCGAGACCACCGCGATCGCCAGCAGGATGCTCGGGATCGCCATCAGGCCGTCCATGATGCGCATCATCACCGCGTCGAGCCATTTGAAGAAACCGGAGACGAGGCCGATCAGCAGGCCGATGACGATGCTGAACAGCGCGGCGCCGAGCCCGATCAGCAGGGAGATGCGGCCGCCATAAAGGATTCGCGACAAGACATCCCGCCCATAGGCGTCGGTGCCGAGCGGAAACTCGGCGTTCGCCGGTTTCAGCCGCAGCGCCGGCGCAAGGAGCTGCGGATCGTGCGGCGCGACCAGCGGCGCGAAGATCGCCAGCAGCACGATCGCCGCAAGGCACAGCACGGCGACGGCAATGATCGGGCTGGTGCGCAGAACATCGCGGCCGAGACGGCGCGGCGTGATCCGGATCGACGGTTCTGGCAATGCGTCGACAGCCATCAGTAGCGTATCCTCGGATCGAGCAGGGTGTAGGACAGGTCGATCAGGAGATTGACCGCGACATAAATGCCGCTGGCCAACAGGATCATCGCCTGGATCACCGGATAGTCGCGGGCCAGCACCGCATCGACGGTGAGGCGGCCGATGCCGGGCAGGTTGAACACGGTCTCGGTCACGACGACGCCGGAGATCAGCAGCGCAAAGCCGGTGCCGATCACGGTGATCACCGGAACCGCGGCATTGCGCAGGGCATGGCGCAGCAGCACGCCGCGCTCGGGGATGCCTTTCGCCCGCGCGGTGCGCACATAATCCTCGTCGAGCACGTCGAGCATGGCGGCGCGGGTCATACGCGCGATCAGCGCGATGTAGATGAAGGACAGCGTCAGCGTCGGCAGCGTGATGCGCTCGACGAACGGGCCGAAGCCGCGCGACAGGCTGCGGAAGCCCTGCACAGGCAGCCAGCGCAGCTCGATGGCGAAAATCTGGATCAGCAGATAGCCGATCACGAACACCGGCACCGAGAAGCCGATCACCGACAGCGCCATCACGAAGCGGTCGATCCAGGTGCCGTGCTTCCAGGCGGCGACGACGCCGAGCGGCACGGCGACCAGCACCGCCAGCACGATGGTGGTCAGCGCGATGCTGAGGGTGGGCTCGAGGCGGCTGCCGAGCATGGTGGTGACCGGCACGTTGGAGATCAGCGACACGCCGAGATCGCCGTGCAGCAGCCTGCCGATCCAGGTGAAGAACTGGGTGTAGAGCGGCTCGTTGAGGCCGAGCGAGGTGCGGATGCGTTCGAGTTGCTCCGGCGTCGCGTTGTCGCCGGCGAGAATGGCGGCCGGATCGCCGGGCGTGAGGCGCAGCAGCAGGAAGACGAACAGCGCCACCACGCCCATCACCGGGATGGCGGCGAGCACTCGGCGGATCAGGTAGCCCAGCATCGGCAGCATCCCCGCTTCAAGAACCGATCAAGAGTCTTCGCCATCGCTGTTACTGCTCCCGCAAAGCCTGACCGAAATTCAGCAAGTCCCGTGCCATCTTGGACGATGATGGCACGGATCGGGCCGGCCCTGTCGAGGCGTCCGGATGGCCGTCACGTCAGGGTCGCCAGCAAGCCTGCCATCAGCCGGCCGCGCTCGGCAAGACTGTCGATCTCGATATGCTCATTCAGGGTATGCGCATCGGCGCCGCGCACGCCGAGCCCGTCCAGCGAGGGAATTCCCATCGCGCCGGTGAAATTGGCGTCCGAGCCGCCGCCTGCACTGCCGTGCGGCAGTTCCATGCCCAATTGCTTGGCAATGGCGCGGGCCTTTTCGTAAAGCGCAAGGGTTCCGGCGTCGGGCTCCCACACCGGGCGGGTGACGCCGCGCGTCACCGTGAAAGTCACGTCGTCGTGCGTGCCCGAGAGCGCGAGCATCCGCGCAACGCCACGGTCGAGGTCGGCCTGGCGCTTCGCCATGCTGAGCGCCTCGCCGGTGCAGGTGGTGGCGACGCAGTTGACCCACTGGCCGCCGTGCACGATGCCGACGCTGAAGGTGCAATCATCGTCGGTCATGGCATCGATCGCCAGGATCTGGCGTGCCATCTCGCGGATCGCGGAGCGGCCGGAGGAGAGGGTGGCGCCCGCATGGCTGGGACGGCCGGTCGCTTCGAGGTTGAAACGGGCGATGGCGTAGCGCCCGGTGACCACGCCGTTGTCGGCACGTCCCGGCTCCGGCACCAGGACATACTTGTTGCGCGCCGCTTCGGCCTCGATGATGTCGCGGACGCTCGGCGTGCCGACTTCCTCGTCGGGCGTCAGCAGGAAGGTGATTGGCAACGGCGTTGCGACACTGGCGCGCTGAAGCTGCCGGATTGCCTCCAGCGACAAATAGTTGCCGCCTTTCATGTCGAAGATTCCCGGGCCGAAGCATTTGTTGCCGTCGCGTCGCCATGGTAGCTTCGTCAGGGTCCCGACCGGATGAACAGTGTCGAGATGCCCGGCGATCAGTATGCCCGGCTGACCCTGCTTCGGATGCGGGAAGCGTGCACGAATGCAGCCGCCAAACCCTTGCCGTCCTGCAATCCTCTCGATGCTTGCCCCGGCGACGGCCATTTCCCGTGCCGCGAGATCGAGCATGCGGTTGACCGCCGCCGCATCCCAGGTCGGGCTTTCGCACTCGACCCACTGGCGCAGGCCCTGCAGCATGTCTTCGGTATTGAAGGGAAGATCGGCAGGATTCATAGGGCAACTTTCTCTGTCTTGTCCTTCTTCATCCGGAAGGCTCGACGTCGTTGACGTCACCATAATGCGGAGTTTGAGGGGAATTGCCAGCGCCATATTCACGCGGTGCGATGACGATGGCGCATCAGCGCCAGCGATGCTTGCTTTCGCGGCTGGGAACATCGTCAGCGATTGACGCCTGCCGGAACTGGTGCAAGTCTTGCAGCGTGTAACGATAACAATGCCAGACGACAGTCCCGCATAATTCCGCCGTGCGGGCGAACGTCTTCCTTATAGCGTGCGCTCACGCGCACATCGCCTGAAGAAAGTGTTGTCTGCACAATCCGTCATCAGCCGTTGATCCGTTTCAAGCCAGGAGAGATCGAATGTTGCATGTGATGCGTCGACCATCGTCCAGAACAGTTGCGAGGCTGGGATCAGCGGCGCGGGCGGCGCTCTTGTCCGCGGCCGCGCTGGTGGCGGCCCCGTCGCTGATCGCCTCGCCAGCGCTGGCGCAAAGCAAGACCATCCGCGCGGTGATGCATTCCGACCTGCGCGTGATCGATCCCGGTCTGACCACGGCCTACATCACCCGCGATCATGGCTACATGGTCTACGATACGCTGCTGGCGATGGATGCCGACTTCAAGATCCGGCCGCAGATGGCGAGCTGGACCGTATCCGACGACAAGCTGACCTATACTTTCACGCTGCGCGACGGGCTGAAGTGGCACGACGGCACGCCGGTGACGGCGGAGGATTGCGTCGCCTCGCTGAAGCGCTGGGGCAAGGCCGACGGTATGGGCCAGAAGCTGATGGACTTCACCGCCAGCCTCGAGGCCCCGGACGCCAAGACCATCGTGCTGAAGCTCAAGGAGCCCTACGGGCTGGTGCTGGAGTCGATCGGCAAGCCATCCTCGCTGGTGCCGTTCATGATGCCGAAGCGCATTGCCGAGACGCCGGTCGGGAAAGCGATCCCGGAGCAGATCGGCTCCGGACCCTTCAAATTCGTCCAGGCGGAATTTCAGCCCGGTGTGAAGGCGGTCTATGAAAAGAACAAGGACTATGTGCCGCGCTCGGAGCCGCCAAGCTGGACAGCCGGCGGCAAGGTGGTGAAGGTCGATCGCGTCGAATGGGTGACGATGCCCGATGCGCAGACCCAGGTGAATGCGATCCAGTCCGGCGATATCGATTTCATCGAGAACCCGTCATATGACCTGTTGCCGATCCTGTCGGCCGACAAGGAACTGGTCATCCACACGCTGAGCCCGCTCGGCTTCCAGACGCTGGGCCGGATGAATTTCCTTTATCCGCCATTCGACAACGAGAAGGTGCGGCGCGCCGCCTTCCTGTCCATCAGCCAGAAGCCGGTGCTCGATGCGCTGATTGGCAATCCGAAATATTACAAGGTCTGCGGCGCGGTGTTCGGCTGCGGCACGCCGCTCGCCACCGATGCGGGCGGCGAGACCTTGATCAACGGCAACGGCATGGAGCAAGCCAAGAAGCTTCTCGCCGAGTCCGGTTACGACGGCACGCCGGTCGTCATCATGGCGCCGGGCGACGTGGTGGCGTTGAAGGCGCAGCCGATCGTGGTCGCGCAGTTTCTGCGCGAGGCCGGCTTCAAGGTCGATGTCCAGGCCACCGACTGGCAGACCGTGGTGACCCGCCGCGCCAGCCAGAAGCCGCCAAAGGAAGGCGGCTGGAACATGTTCTTCACCAACTGGGCCGGCCCGGACATTCTCAACCCGGTCGCGAACGTCTCCACCAATGGCAAGGGCAAGGACGGCGGCTGGTTCGGTTGGCCGCAGGACGCCAAGATCGAGGAGCTGCGCGACAAGTTCGCGCGCGCGACCTCGCTGGACGAGCAGAAGAAGCTCGCGGAAGAAATCCAGAAGCGGGTCTACGAGCAGGTGATCTACATCCCGCTCGGCCAGTTCGAGCAGCCGAGCGTGTGGCGCCAGTCGCTGAAGGGCGTGCTCGACGGTCCCGCGACGCCGGTGTTCTGGAATATCGAAAAGACCGACGACTGACCGCGCGACGCGACTCGTCGCATGGAGTTGGACGGCGGCCGTTGATGCGGCCGCCGTCTTTTCATGCGTGAGGCATTCCGATTACTCGTCGCCGCTGAGGAAATGTCCGATGGCCGCGAGCGGGCGGACGCCGTCGCAGACGATCTTGGTGATCGCGAGCATCGGCACCGCGAGAATGGCGCCCGGCACGCCCCACATCCAGAACCAGAAGATCAGGGAGATGATCACCAGCACCGGATTGAGCGTGAAGCGCCGCGCCAGCAGCATCGGCGTGATGATCTCGCCCTCGATCACGTGAATGGCGAGGTAGAGTGCTGCCGGCATCATCGCCCGCCAGAGCGGATCGATCACCAGCAGGCCGGCCAGCAGAAAGATGCCGACGCCGACCAGCGGCCCCATGATCGGCACGAAATTGAGCAGGAAGGCCACCGCGCCCCACAGCACCGGATCGCCGAGCCCGACCAGCCACATCGCAAGCCCGGCGGCGATGCCGACCGCGGCATTCATCAGCGTGATGGTCACCAGATACATCGAGATGTTTTCCTCGACCTGCTGGGACAGCTCGACCGCCTGGCGCTTGCCCTTGAAGCTCGGCACGATCTCCACGGTGCGCTTGAGGAAGGTGTTGCCGGAGACCAGCAGGAAGAACAGGATCAGGATGGTCTCGAAGAAGCTGCTGGCGAAATGCGTCGTTCCGGTGAACAGCATCGCGGCGATGCCGGTGCCGGACGCGCCGCCGCCGGCCTGGCCGCCCATCACCCCGTCGATCTGGCGGAGGAAGGTCTGCAAGGCCTCGACCGGTTCGTTGAGAAACTTCAGCCGCTCCTGCAGCCGCGGAATGCCTTGCGGCAGCTTGGCGGCCCAATCGGCCGCGGGGCCGGAGATTGCGGCGCCGATTCCCACGATCGCCCCGAAGAACACCAGGATCAGCAGCAGCGCGGCGAGGCTGCGCGGCACGTGCAGATCTTCCAGAAGGCGCATGCCGGGCTGAAACAGCAGTTTCAGCACCAGCGCCAGCACGATCGGCAGCACGATCGGCGCGGCGAAATAAGCGACGCACAGCGCCGCAAGCACGACGAGGATCGCCAGCATCACGGCGATCGGATCCGATGGCAGCTCAATGGTGTCGGGATCGGTCGTGGTGATGCGCGCGACGGTGGTTTCCGCGCTTTCCAGCGATCCGTCCGTTGAATATTCCTGCTTGAGCCTGGCTGTGACGGTTTGCTCGGTGGTCATCGGGGACCTGACATGGAGCCGCGCGGCCGGCCGGGCCGTCGCGGATCGGGCGAGGATATGGCGGCTGATGTAACGCGCCGCGCCGGTTGCAGTTCCATGCGGGCGCAACGGCGGAAGGCGGCCGCCCGCGACCGCCATGGCCTTCAGGGACAGGCGGGCGGACGCTTTGTCAAGGACCTGCTTCGGGCCGACGCCTGGGGGTCGGCGCTCGGCGTGGGCTTGAAGAATCGATCACCGGCGGGTCATATCCGCGTCCTTCCGGGGGCGGGCACGCCGCTGCCGCCCCGGTCTATCCTAAATGCGAGGTATGCGTGACGAACTCCATCTATCGCAGGATTGCGGACGAGCTCAGCGTCCGTGAAGCCCAGGTTCAGGCGGCGGTCGAACTGCTTGACGGCGGCGCCACGGTGCCCTTCGTGGCCCGCTACCGGAAGGAGGCGACGGGTGGACTGGACGACGCGCAGCTTCGCACGCTTGAGGAACGGCTGGGCTATCTGCGGGAGATGGAAGACCGCCGCACCGTCATCCTGAACTCGATCCGGGAGCAGGGCAAGCTCGACGCCGCGCTCGAGGCCGCCATCCTCGCCGCCGACAGCAAGGGCCGCCTTGAGGACATCTACCTGCCTTTCAAGCCGAAGCGGCGGACCAAGGCGGAGATCGCCCGCGAAGCCGGGCTCGGGCCGCTGGCCGATCTGCTGCTGACACAGCCTGACAATGATCCCGCCACGGCGGCAGCGGCTTTCGTCGATCTGGACAAGCAGGTGGCGGACGCGGCGGCGGCGCTCGAAGGCGCGCGGGCCATTTTGGTCGAGCGCTTTGCCGAGGATGCCGACCTGATCGGCTCGTTGCGCGAGGAGCTTTGGAGCAACGGCATCCTTGCCTCGCGGGTGCGCGACGGCAAGAAGGAGGCCGGCGCCAAGTTCAGCGACTACTTCGATTTCAGCGAGCCGCTCACGAAGCTGCCGTCGCACCGGATTCTCGCGCTGTTTCGCGGCGAGAAGGAGGAGGTGCTCGATCTGCAGATCGAGCCGGAGAATCCGGCGACGAAGCAGCCGGGGCCGAGCCCTTACGAACTGCGCATCATGCACCGCTTCGCGATCGCCGATCGCGGCCGCCCGGGCGACCGCTGGCTGATCGATACGGTACGCTGGGCCTGGCGCACCAAGATCCAGATCCATCTCAACATCGACATGCGGATGAAGCTGTGGACCGCGGCGGAAGAGGAAGGCGTGCGGGTGTTCGCCGCCAATCTGCGTGACCTGCTGCTGGCTGCGCCGGCCGGCGCGCGCGTCACCATGGGGCTCGATCCCGGCTACCGCACCGGGGTCAAGGTGGCGGTGGTCGACGGCACCGGCAAGGTGGTGGCCACCTCGACGGTCTATCCGCATGAGCCGCAGCGACGCTGGGACGAGGCGCTGGCGATCCTCGGCAAGCTGGCGCAGACGCATCGGGTCGAGCTGATCGCCATCGGCAACGGCACCGCCTCGCGCGAGACCGACAAGCTTGCCACCGAACTGGTGAAGCTGTTGCCCGACCTGAAGATGGCCAAGATCGTGGTATCGGAGGCAGGGGCCTCGGTATATTCGGCCTCGGCCTTCGCATCGGAGGAATTGCCCGATCTCGACGTGACGCTGCGCGGCGCGGTATCGATCGCGCGGCGATTGCAGGATCCGCTGGCGGAATTGGTGAAGATCGATCCGAAGTCGATCGGTGTCGGGCAGTATCAGCACGATCTCGGCGAAGCCAAGCTGTCGCGCTCGCTCGATGCGGTGGTCGAGGACTGCGTGAATGCGGTCGGGGTGGACGCCAACACGGCATCGGCGCCGCTGCTCGCGCGGGTGTCCGGCATCGGCAGCGGCCTTGCCCAGAGCATCGTGCAGCATCGCAATGCCAACGGCCCGTTCAAGTCGCGCGAGGCGCTCAAGCAGGTGCCGCGGCTGGGACCAAAAGCCTTCGAGCAGTGCGCCGGCTTCCTGCGCATTGCCAATGGCGACGACCCGCTCGACGCCTCCGGCGTGCATCCGGAATCCTATCCGGTGGTGCGGCGTATCCTCGAAGCGACCAAGAGCGACATCAAGGCGATCATCGGCAACGCGTCAGCGCTGCGTCAGCTCAAGCCGCAGACCTTCGTCGATGACAAGTTCGGCCTGCCGACGGTGACCGATATCCTGCGCGAGCTGGAAAAGCCCGGCCGCGACCCGCGTCCGGCTTTCAAGGCGGCGGTCTTCAAGGAAGGGGTCGAGACGCTGAACGATCTCAAGCCCGGCATGATCCTCGAGGGGGCGGTCACCAACGTCGCGGCTTTCGGCGCCTTCGTCGACATCGGCGTGCATCAGGACGGGCTGGTGCACGTCTCCGCGATGTCGAAGACCTTCGTCAAGGATCCGCGCGAAGTGGTGAAGCCCGGAGACATCGTGCGCGTGAAGGTGCTGGAGGTCGACATCCCGCGCAAGCGGATCGGCCTGACGCTGCGGCTCGACGACGAGATCGGCCGCCCGGATCGCGCCACATCGCCGGGCGGCCGCAGCGAGGTCGGCGCGCGCGGGCAGGGGCGCCGCGACGGCCCGCGGCGGGACCAGCCGGCCTCATCCGGCGGCGGCGCACTGGCCGAGGCCCTGCGCCGCGCTGCGGAGAAAGGCGCCGGCAATCCGGGCCGCTCGCGCTAACGATGCGCATCGCTGGCGGGGGCGACAACGCCCCCCGCCGTGACTTTCCCGCGTTGCAGTATAGCCGGCGCGCCGCTGGGCCGGGCTGCAGGGTGGTCGGCCGGCCAACGGCGCGACATCTGGAGTGCGTTGAAAAAGGTAGGGAAGTACGTTTAACTGACCGCCCCGAGACGTGGAATGATCTCCGTTGTCATGGATGCAGGATGGACGCCAGGCGGACATTCACGGCCAGCGAGACCCACGGTGTCTTGCAACAGTTTCAGGCGAGCATTGCGACCTCCAGCGAGGGGCTGGGCTGGTGTTCGGTGTTTGCCTCGATGCAGCGCGAGCGGCCGTTCGAGGGACGCTTTCACGCCATTTCCGATTGCCTGATGGTGGTGCACCGGGGCGGCCCGGTGGATGTCACCTTCAAGACCGCGGAGCGCTGCGTCACCCGCCACGTGCCGCGCGGCGGGCTGTTCTTCCTGCCGGCGGGCCGGGAGTGCGACGTCTCGCTGCATGAGGATCTCGAGACCATCCATATCTATCTGCGGGCGGAGCTTTTCGCGGACAGGCACCAGGGACGGCAGGCCGTTATCGACCTGCCGCCGCTGCTGGGCGAGAGCGATCCAGTGCTGGAGCATCTCGCCGGCGCGATCGGCGAGGCCATGAACGATAGCAATTCGCGCTCCTCGCTATTCGTCGACCCGATAGCCCAGGCGATCGCCAGCCGCTTCGTCAGCATCGGCAGCCGGGACAACGGCAATCGGGAGATCGAACCCCGCCTGACGCAATTGTCGCATCGCCAGTTGCAGCGGGTGCGCGACTTTGTCGAGGCGCAGCTCGAAACCGACATCCGGCTGGCGGCGATGGCGCAGGTCTGCGGCCTGAGCACTGAATATTTCATGCGTCAGTTCAAGGCGACGCTGGGCGTCTCGCCCTATCAATACGTCCTGAACCTGCGCGTGGAGCGGGCCAAAACGCTGATCAAGCAGAGCGAGCAGAGCCTGTCCGAGATCGCCCTGCAATGCGGATTTTCCCATCAGGAGCACATGACAAGGATGTTCCGCCGCTTCACCGGCATGACACCGGGCCGTTACCGGAGCCAATGCCGCTGATGGAGCGGCATACTGCGGCCTTGAGGGAGCCGGATCGGCGCAACAGAGCAGAGCAGAGCAGGGCATGCACAGCCTGCGAGCCAGTCTCTCCGGCAGACGCGACACACTCATGCGGTGCAATGATGTCCGTGAAACCTTTTACGCTGGATGAGACCCACGGCATTCTGCAGCGGTTTCACGCGGATATCGAGGCATCCAGTCTCGCGCTTGGCTGGAGCACCAGCTTTGCATCAGTCCAGCGCGAGCAGCCGTTCGATGCGACGCTGACGGAGAATCCCAACTGCCTTCTCGTCGTGCCCTATCGGGGGCCTGCGGACATGACCTATCGGATCGAGCGGCGCGAATTGTCGCGGCAGGTGCAGCAGGGCGCGGTCTTCTTCCTGCCTTCGGCACACGAATGTCACCTGAAGCTGCATGCCCTGCTCGATACCATTCATCTCTATCTGAGGCCAAGCGTGTTCGCGGAGGACGAGCAGATGGGCCGGGAGATCTGTGCCGGCCTCGCGCCGATGCTGGGCGAGCCCGACAATGTGGTCGAGCATCTCGTCAACGCCTTCGGCGAGATCGTTCTCGAACGGGGCGACTCGCAAAGCCTGCTCGCGGACAGCATCGCGCATGGCGTGGCGCAGCGATTGATCGCGCTGAACCATCGCGAACTGCCGAAAGGCATTCCGGCGGGCCGGCCTCATGAACTGGGCGAGCGTCGCCTGCGCGACATCCGCAACTTCGTCGAGGCAAATCTGTCTCGGGATATCCGGCTCGACGAACTGGCCGCGTTGTGCGGGCTCAGCAACGGACATTTCGTCCGGATGTTCAAGGCCAGCGTCGGGACGTCTCCATATCAGTATGTGCTGAATCGCAGGATTGTCCGCGCCAAGCAACTGCTTCGCGATCCGCGGATCGCGCTTGCCGCTATCGCGGGACAATGCGGATTTTCACACCAGCAGCATCTGACGGCGACCTTTCGCCGCATGACCGGGGTGACGCCCGGAACCTATCGCCGCCGGGCCTGACGCCGCCGGGCGGGTGAAAATCACGTCAGTTTTTTGCAACGCGGCTCCCGTTTTGTGCAGGCCGGGCGCGGCCGTCCCTCCTATTTTGCCACGCTGAGCGCAGACCCGAACACGGGCGCGTCAGTGGGAGGAAACAGCATGAGCTGGTGGCTCGGATCATCCCGCGCACGGCGGCGCAGCCCGGCTTTACATCGGTCCCGTCCGGACACGGTCCACGGGCGACGTTCCAATCAGGGGAGTGGAACGTGAGCGGCGTGGCACCCCTGATCGTCGGCATCGGCGGGACCTTGCGTCCGAACTCGACGTCCGAACGTGCGCTCCGGATCGCGCTGGACGAAGCAGTGCGGCGTGGCGCGAGAACGCGACTGTTCGCCGGCCCGGTGCTCGACCTTCCGACCTACGATCCTGCACGTGCGACACAAACGCCGAAAGCGGTGGCATTCGTCGAAACCATCCGGCAGGCCGACGGCATCATCTTATCGTCGCCGAGCTACCACGGCACCGTCTCCGGCATGCTCAAGAATGCGCTCGACTATGCCGAGAACCTACGCACGGACTCCCGCATCTATCTTGCGGATCGCGCGGTCGGCTGTATCGTCTGTGCGGAAGGCCCGCAGGCGCTAGGCTCGACGCTGGCGACCCTGCGTGGCGTGGTGCACGCCTTGCGCGGCTGGCCGACGCCATTCTCTGCCACTATCAACACGGCGCAGAAGCCGTTCAATGCCGATGGCAGCTGCGCTGATCCGCAAGCTGCCTATCAGCTCGCCTTCGTTGCCGAACAGGTGGTCGATTTCGCACGAATGCGTCAGCTCTTCAGCACCGATCGCGCCAGACAGGCCGATGCAGATCAATCTGATCCGCAGCAGGCACGATTGATCGAATTGACGCTCGAACTGATGAACTGACGCCTGAACCGCGCTCCGATATCGCGCGGCCTCGTCGATGATTTCCGCAGCCATGTGGCTGCGGAACATTCAAACCCCGGATCAGGGACCATGAGGAGGAACAGATGACCCATATTCGATTCAACTTCATGCACTTCATGCCCTATGTGCATTACCCGCCCAACCACAAGGATTACAAATCGGTCTGGGTGAACTTTCCCAACAAGTATTATGACCCGGAGAAAGCGGCTGTTCTGTATGACCAGTACTTCTCCGAGCTGGAGCTGGTCGATCGCGTCGGCTTCGATGCCGTCGTCGTCAATGAGCATCACAACACCGCCTACAGCATGATGCCGGCGCCCAATCTCATCGCTGCCGCGCTGCTGTCGCGGGTCAAGCAGGCCAGGATCTGCGTCTGGGGGACGCCGCCCAACCTGGAATATCCGAACCGCCTTGCGGAGGAATATGCGATGCTTGACGTGCTCTCGAAAGGGCGGCTCGAAGTTGCGTTTCCGCTCGGCACCGGCATGGAATACTGGTGCAATCCGATCAACCCGACCACGGCGCGCGAGCGTCACAAGGAGTCGATCGACATCATCCTCAAGGCCTGGACCGAGGAGGGACCGACCTCCTACTACGGCGACTTCTACACCTACCGCTTTCTCAACAGCTGGCCGCGTCCGTACCAGCAGCCGCATCCGCCGTGCTATATCGTCGGCACCGGCAGCCCGGAGACGATCGAACTCGCGGCTGAGCTCGGCTTCGGCTATTCGGCGGTGTTCGTCACCCGGCAGCGCGCGTTGGAGCTGAACAACAAGCTGCGCGAGCGCTCGGCTGAACTCGGCAAGCAGATCAGGCCGGATCAGATGCCGCTGGGCGTGCTGACCTATGTCGCTGAGACCGAAGAGCAGGCGGAGCGGGAGTTCACCGAGCATCTGCAGTTTTTCTTCGAGGATGGCCTGCGCACCACGCCGCAATTCCTGGCGCCTCCCGGCTACATCTCGGTGGAGCAGCTGAAGGCGCGCGCCGCCGTCGGCGACAAGCTGCACGGCTCCTTCAACCTCAAGGCGCTGAAGGACACGCTGTTCCTTGCGGTGGGCACCGCCGAGCAGGTCGCCAACCAGATCGGCGAATGGAGCCGTGCCATGGGCACGACACACATCAACATTCAGGGTGCGCTCGGCAACATGCCGCATTGGAAGGCTGTGAAAAACATTTCGCTGATCGCCGAGGAGGTGATCCCCCGCGTGCGCGCGCGTTCGTCTGTCCGCGTCGCGGCAGAGTGATTTCGGAGGGATATCATGGAAGGGTTTCAGCGCGAAGTTCACACTGTCAATGGCGTCAAGATCGTCATGTATGTCGCGGGTGAGGGCCAGCCGCTCCTGTTCCTGCACGGGGCGGGCACGTTCCACGGCTTCGAGTTCGCCCGCAAATGGACCAGGAATTTCCGGGTCATGCTGCCGTATCATCCGGGCTTCGGCGAATCCGACGATTGCCCGGAGATGGGCGACATTCACGACTATGTCATGCATTATGTCGACCTTCTCGATGCGCTGGCGATCGAGAAGGTCAATCTGGTCGGCTTCTCCCTGGGCGGTTTCCTGGCTGCCCGGTTCGCCAGCGAGCACAGCCATCGCGTCATCAAGCTGGCGCTGGTCGGCCCCGCCGGGCTCCGCGACAGGGAGAATCCCATGACCGACGTGCTCGCGGTGCCGCCGGATCAACTGCCCGGACTTCTGGTCGAAAATTTCGAGGTGCTCAAGCCCTATCTTCCGACCGAGCCGGACCTCGACTTCATCGCCGACCGGTACCGGGAATCCACCACGGTGGCGCGCCTGATCTGGGACCGTCCATGGGACCCGAAACTGCCGCGCCAACTGCATCGAGTGAAGATGCCGACGCTGTTGCTCTGGGGCGAGAACGACAAGCTGATCCCGTCACAGCAGGTCAACCTCTGGAAGAGATTCATTCCGAACGCCGATATCCAGCTCGTCAGCGGCGCCGGGCATCTGGTGCTGGATGAAAAGCCGGAGGCGGTGGATGCGATCGCGACGTTCCTGATTCGCTCGGCCTGAGCGCCGCGGCACGTATTTCATACGCCGACATGTCGATGGGCCGTCACCCCGGTTGCGGCCCATCGGTTGCTTTCCGGGCCGGCGCCGGATGCCGGTCGAGCCGCCGGTTCCCGTCGAGGCCGCCGGGCTGCACAAAAGCATCAATCAAATTTTTCCGCGGACTGCGCCTTTTGTGCAGGCCCCGACCGCCCGGAATAAATAGTCTCGCGGCTCGCAGATGGCTCCCGAAACTGCCGCTGCGACGACAATTTCCTGGGAGGAAGGCTTGGTCAGACCATTGCAGGCGGGCCGGAAAGGCCGCCGATGAGTTCAGCCATTCGTCCGTTCGTCTATGAGGCGCTGCCGTATCGCGTGATCTTCGGGCAGGACACGCTGGCCAGCCTGCGCGAGGAGGCGGCGCGGCTCGGCATCAGGCGCGCGCTCGTGCTCACCACGCCGCAGCAGGTGGAGCAGGGGCATGTCGCCGGCCGGCATCTCGGTGACCTTTTGGCGGGGCAGTTCTCCGAAGCCCAGATGCACACGCCGGTGGCGGTGACCGAGCGGGCGCTCGCGCAGGTGATCGGCCAGGATATCGACGGGCTGGTGGCGATCGGGGGCGGTTCGACGATCGGGCTCGGCAAGGCGCTCTCGCTGCGCAGCGGCCTGCCGCAGATCGCGGTGCCGACCACCTATGCCGGTTCGGAAATGACGCCGATCCTCGGCGAGACCAGCGAAGGCATCAAGACCACCAAGCGCCAGCCGGAAATCCTTCCCGACACCATCATCTATGATGTCAGGCTGACGCTTGGCCTGCCGGTGCCGATGTCGGCCACCAGCGGCATGAATGCGATCGCGCATGCAGTGGAGGCGCTCTACGCGCCCGACACCAATCCGATCATCTCGATGATGGCTGAAAGCGGCGCGGCAGCCCTGGTGCGCGCCTTGCCGGTGATCCGTGACGATGCGCGCAATCTCGCGGCGCGGACCGACGCACTCTATGGCGCGTGGCTGTGCGGGGCCTGTCTCGGCGTCGTCACCATGTCGCTGCATCACAAGCTGTGCCATGTGCTCGGCGGCTCGTTCGACCTGCCGCATTCCGAAACCCATTCCGCGGTGCTGCCGCATGCGGTCGCCTATAACGCGCCCGCAGCGCCCGAGGCGATGGCCCGCATGGCCCGTGCCATGGGAACCGAGGACGTCGCGGGAGGCCTTTACGACCTGGCGAAATCGCTCGGCATCCGGATGGACCTCGCCGGTCTCGGCATGCCGGAGACCGGCATTGACCGCGCCGCCGATATCGCCGTGCAGAATCCTTACGCCAACCCGCGTCCGATCGAGCGGGAGGCCATTCGCGCGCTGATTGCGCGGGCCTATCGCGGCGACAGGCCGCAAAGTTGAGACAGAGAACGATGGAGCAAGTCCATGACCGATTTCATTGACACCGAACTGACCGAACAGGTTCGCCAGAGCTTCGCAAAGACGGAGAATCCACGCCTCCGTTATCTGCTCGATGAGCTGGTGGTCTCGCTGCACGATTATGTGCGGCGGACCAACCTGACCTTCGAGGAATGGAATTACGCGATCGAGTTCCTCACCGCGACCGGACACAAATGCTCATCCACGCGGCAGGAGTTCATCCTGCTGTCCGATGTGCTTGGCGTGTCGATGCTGGTGGACGCGGTCAACCATCGCGAGCGCGAGGGCGCGACCCAGACGACCGTGCTCGGCCCGTTCTATGTCGGCGAGCACCGGCTGCATCCCCACGGCGCCGATATCTCCAAGGGCATTCCCGGCGAGACCATGTTCGTCGAAAGCCGCGTTGTCGACATCAACGGCAAGCCGATCCGCAACGCCAGCATCGATGTCTGGCACGCCGACGACGACGGATTCTATGATTCGCAGAAGGAGGATTACGAAACCACCGGTCCGTCGCTGCGCGCGCGTTTCGCGCCTGACGAGAACGGCCGCTTCTTCTTCCGCACCATCCTGCCGTGCAGCTATCCGATTCCGACTGACGGGCCCGTGGGAGCGCTGCTGAATGCAGCCAAGCGCCATCCGATGCGCCCGGCCCATGTCCACTTCCTCGTCGATGCGCCGGGCTATGAGCCACTGATCACGCATGTCTTCATCGACGGCGACGAGTATCTCGCATCCGATGCGGTGTTCGGTGTGAAGTCCGACCTGATCTGCACCATCGAGCGGCGCACCGATCCCAAGCTGCCAGACGGCACGCTGATCAACGAGCCGTGGCACCTGATGCGCTACGAATTCCAGATGAGGCCGGGGGCCGGAATGGTGCCGCAGCCAATGCTGCCCGCGGCGGAGTGAATCAACAAGACAAACGCAAGGTTTGGGGAGACACGATGGCAGCAAGAGTTGAGACGGATGTCCTGGTGGTCGGAAGCGGCCCCGCCGGCGGCACGTCCGCGGCATTGCTCGGCATGTACGGGGTCAAGCATATCCTGGTGACCAAGTATGGCTGGCTGGCCGATACGCCGCGGGCGCACATCACCAATCAGCGTGCCATGGAAGTGCTGCGTGACCTCGGGGTCGAGGATAAGGCCGTCGCGCAGGCCTCGCCGCAGCATCTGATGGCGAATAACGTGTTCTGCGCAAGCATCGCCGGCGAGGAGTTGGGCCGGCTCTATTCCTGGGGCAACCATCCCGCCCGCAAGGCGGACTACGACCTTGCCAGCCCAACCCGGATCTGCGACCTGCCGCAGAACTATCTCGAACCGATCCTGCTTGAGGCTGCGGGCCAGCGCGGTTCGTCGATCCGCCTCAACACGGAGCTTCTCGATCTGGCGCAGGATGCGGACGGCGTCACCGCGACCGTGCGCGACCGCGTCACGCAGGAGACCTACGACATCCGCGCCAAGTATCTGATCGGAGCGGACGGCGGGCGCAGCCGCGTCGCCGAGGTGATCGGGCTGCCGATGGAAGGCCAGATGGGCCGCGCTGGCAGCATGAACATCATCTTCCATGCCGATCTGTCCAGGTATGTCGCTCACCGCCCCAGCGTGCTCTACTGGGTGTTGCAGCCGGGCGCACAGATCGGCGGCATCGGCGCCGGGCTCGTGCGCATGGTGCGGCCGTGGAACGAGTGGCTGATCATCTGGGGCTACGACATCTCACAGGGTGAGCGCCGGCTGAGCAATGACGAGGCGGTGTCCATCGTCCGCAACCTGGTCGGCGATGAAAGTCTCGACGTGACGATCCGCTCGACCTCGACCTGGACGGTCAACGAGATGTATGCCAGCCACTATTCGGTAGGGCGCGTGTTCTGCATGGGCGACGCGGTGCACCGGCATCCGCCATCAAACGGGCTCGGCTCAAATACCTCGATTCAAGACGCCTACAACCTCTGCTGGAAGCTGAAATACGTGCTCGAGGGCAGGGCTGCGCCGGCGCTGCTGGACAGCTATTCGCTGGAGCGCCAGCCGGTCGGCAAGCAGATCGTCACCCGCGCCAACAAGAGTATCGGCGAATTTCCGCCGATCTTCGAGGCTGTCGGATTGCTGTCTTCGACCGACCCGGCCGAGGCGAGGAAGAACATCGCCGCCCGCAAGGCGCCGACCGCCGAGGGCAAGGAGCGTCGGCGCAAGCTGTATGAGGCCATCGCTCACAAGAGCTACGAGTTCAACTGTCACGGCGTGGAGATGAACCAGCGCTATTCGTCGGGCGCGGTGGTGTGCGACGGCACGCCGGAGCCGGCCTACCGGCGCGACCCTGAGCTCTACTATCAGGCGACCACCTGGCCCGGGGCGCATCTGCCCCATGTCTGGGTCGAACATCGCGGTGTCCGCAAGTCGACGCTCGATCTCGCCGGCAAGGGGCGCTTCGTGCTGATCACCGGGATCGGCGGCGACTGCTGGAAGACCGCAGCCGCTGCGGTGAAGGCGCGCTATGGCGTCGAGGTCGAGGTGGTCACCATCGGCCCCTCCGGCTGCGATGCGATCGACATCTATGCCGATTGGTATCGCGGCAGCGAGGTCGAGGAGGATGGCTGCGTGTTGGTGCGGCCGGACATGTTCATCGGCTGGCGTGCGCGGCAGGCCAGCACGACCGCGGCGGAAGATCTCATCGAGGTGTTCGGCAAGCTGCTCGGCTTCATCGCCAACCGCAGCGAGCGCCGGCGTGCGATCGCCGCCGAATAGGTGCGTACCGGTGTGATTGCCGCTCCGCCAGCGGGGACGAGCGGGGCGGTCGATCGTGTCTATGTCCTTAACGAGCTATCGAACGACACAACAAGGGGAGATGACAATGACGCGCAAGGTATCCCACGTCAGCCGGCGTCGGGTGTTGCAGGTGCTGTCCGGCGGTGCGGCGGCGATAGGCACGACGACGTTGTTCAGTCCGGCGGTGCATGCTGCGAAGACGATCCGTATCGGCTACGTGTCGCCGTCCAGCGGGCCGCTCGCCGCCTTTGCCGAAGCGGATGATTTCGTCATCGGTGAATTCCAGAAAGTGGTGAAGACGATCAAGAATGGTGCCCAGAGCTATCAGGTCGAGGTGCTGCGAAAGGACAGCCAGTCCAATCCGAATCGCGCCGCCGAGGTGACCAAGGAACTGATCACGCGCGACGAGGTCGATCTCATCGTCGTCGGCGCCACGCCGGAGACCAACAATCCGGTCGCCACCCAGTGCGAGATCGAGCAGGTGCCGTGCATCTCCACCGTCGCGCCGTGGCAGACCAACTTCATCGCCCGTCAGGCCAATCCGGGCGATCCGAAGAGCTGGAAGCCGTTCGATTACACGTTCCATTATTTCTGGGGGCTGGAAGATGTCATCGCCGTCTTCACCGGCATGTGGAATCAGGTCGAGACCAACAAGTCGGTCGGAGCCCTGTTTCCCAACGATGGCGACGGCAATGCCTGGGGCGACAAGGTGGTCGGCTTCCCGCCGGTGCTGGCGCAGCAGGGCTTTAAGCTGACCGATCCCGGACGCTTCCAGAATCTCACTGACGATTTCAGCGCGCAGATTTCCGCCTTCCGCGGCGCTGACGCCGAGATCGTCACCGGCGTCGTGATCCCGCCCGACTTCACGACCTTCTGGAATCAGGCCAAGCAGAAGGGCTACAAGCCGAAGGTCGTCTCGGTGGCCAAGGCGCTGCTGTTTCCGACCACGGTTCAGGCACTGGGCAAGACCGGCCACAACATCTCGACCGAGGTGTGGTGGACCCCGAACCATCCCTACAAGTCGAGCCTTACAGGCGTCAGCGCCGCCGATCTCGCCAGGAGCTACGAGCAGGCCTCGGGCAAGCAGTGGACTCAGCCAATCGGCTTCGTGCACTCGCTGTTCGAGGTGGCCGTCGATGCGCTCAAGCGCGCCGGCGATCTCTCGAGCGCCGCCGCGCTCGCCAAGGCGATCGGCGAAACCAGGCTTGAAACCATCGTCGGCCCGATCGCCTTCGGCTCCGACAAGCTCCCGCCGGCGGCGGCCAAGAACATCGCCAAGACACCGCTGGTCGGTGGCCAATGGCGCCTCGACGGCGACCGCTACAATATGGTGATCACCGAAAACAAGCTGGCGCCGCAGGTTCCGCTCGGTGGCCAGATGCAGGCCCTGACCTGATCGCGGGCCGGCCGGAGACCGACCATGCTGGAGTTGAAGGCCGTATCGAAAGCGTTCGGCGGCATCACCGTCGCCGACCGCATCGATCTGACGATCGCGCCCGGTGAAGCGCTCGGCATCATCGGGCCGAACGGCGCGGGCAAGTCGTCGCTGCTCAACTTGATCACCGGCATGATCCGGCCGGATCACGGCACCATCCTGTTCGACGGCAACGACATCACACGCGCCGCGCCGGAAGAGCGCAGCCGTGCCGGGATCGGCCGCCTGTTTCAGATTCCGCAGCCGTTCGATAGTCTCACCGTGTTCGAGAACCTTCTGGTGGCAGCGATGTTCGGTGGCCACCTCGCGGAAGGCGAAGCCGTGCAGCACTGCGGCGAGGTGCTGGCCCGGACCGGCCTCGACACTCACGCCAACCAGCCGGCCGGCGCATTGCGGCTGCTCGACCGCAAGCGTCTCGAGATGGCGCGGGCGATGGCGACGCGACCGCGGCTTCTGCTGCTCGACGAGATCGCGGGCGGATTGACGGAGGCGGAATGCCATAGCCTCGTCGCCACAATCCGCGCCGTCAGCGCCAGCGGGGTCAGCATCGTCTGGATCGAGCATGTGGTGCATGCGCTGCTGGCCGTGGTCGGGCGCCTGATCGCGCTGGATTTCGGCCGCGTGGTGATGGAGGGCGAACCCGGTGCGGTGATGCAGTCCGAGATCGTGCAGACGATCTACATGGGAGTCCCGGCATGACGGCGCTGCTGTCGGTGACCCGGCTGGATGCGTTCTACGGCGCGTTTCAGGCGCTGTTCGGCATCGATTTCGAGCTCCGCGCCGGTGAGAGCGTCGCCGTCATTGGCGCCAACGGGGCCGGCAAGTCCACTTTTCTGAAAGCGCTCGCCGGCCTCGTGCGCAGCCGGCCGGATGCCATCCGTTTCGAGGGCGAGGATGTCGGCGATCGGTCTGCACCGCAGATGCTGCGCCTGGGCGTCGCTCTTGTGCCGGAGGGGCGCAGGCTGTTTCCGTCACTGACGGTCGAGGAAAATCTGCTCGTCGGCGCTTACAGCGGATTGCGTCCGCAGCCGTGGACGCTGCCACGAATCTACGAGCTGTTTCCCGTGCTGCGTGAGCGTCGCAACAGCCCGTCGACCATCCTGTCCGGCGGTCAGCAGCAGATGGTCGCGATCGGGCGAGCGCTGATGTCGAATCCAAGACTTCTGCTGTGCGACGAACTCAGCCTCGGCCTCGCCCCGATCATTGTCGAGGACATCTATCGCGTGCTGCCGCAGATCAAGGCCGGCGGCACCAGCCTGATCATTGTCGAGCAGAACATCGCCCGCGCGATGCGTCATGTCGACCGGTTCTACTGCCTGCAGGAGGGACGTGTGACGCTGACGGGCAAACCCGGCAGTGTCGGGCAGAACGAAATTCACCGCGCCTACTTTGGAGCGTGAGCGATGGCCTGGCTTGATACAGTGGTGCAAGGAATACTGCTCGGCGGGGTCTACACCCTGTTCGCGCTCGGCCTGTCGCTGATCTTCGGTATCATGCGGCTGGTGAACCTTGCCCATGGCGACCTGATCGTGCTCGCCGCCTTTCTCGTCTTTCTGGTCATGGCCAGCTTCGGCGTGCCGCTCGCGGTCGCGACGCTGCTGACGATCGCGCTGATGTTCGCGCTGGGCTTCGTGCTGCAGCGGGCGGTGCTGGAGCGGGTGCTGGGCGACGACATCATGCCGCCGCTGCTGGTGACGTTCGGGCTATCGGTGGTGATTCAGAACGGTCTGCTGCTCGGCTTCGGTGCCGACAGCCGCAGATTGCAGGCGGGCGCCTTCGAAACCCTGTCGGTCGATGTCGCACCGGGGCTGAGCATCGGGCTGGCGCCGCTCTCGGCCCTGATCATCGCCATCGGCGTGATCGCGCTGCTGCAGATGGTGTTCTACAGGACCTCGCTCGGACGCGCGTTCCGCGCGACCTCCGACGACACGCAAACGGCTCAACTGATGGGCATCGATCATCGCAACATCTACGCGATCGCGGTCGGCATCTCGCTCGCTGTCTCGGTGATTGCTGCGGTGGCCTTCGGCATGCGGGCGAATTTCGATCCTTCCACGGGCCCGGCGCGGCTGCTCTATGCATTCGAGGCCGTCATCATCGGCGGACTCGGCAGCCTGTGGGGCACGCTGGTCGGCGGCATGGTGCTGGGCGTGGCGCAGACGATCGGTGCCCGCATCGATCCGGAGTGGCAGATCCTCGCCGGTCATCTCGCCTTTCTGCTGATGTTGTTTCTGCGGCCGCGCGGCCTGTTTCCGGCGAGGCAGCCATGACGGGGCAGGGGCGTATCGTGCCGGGCGGCGCGCGCGACATAGCTTGGCGCCAGCAGATCGGAACGGTCACATCCTGCTGGGCCGCGTTGGCGGCAGTAGCCGTGATCGTGGCGCTGATGCTGCTGCCGGCCTATGCCTCGCGCGGATTGATCCAGGACCTGATCTTCGTGCTCGTCATGCTGACGCTGGCCCAGCTATGGAATCTCATCGCCGGCTGGGGCGGGCTGATTTCTGTCGGACAGCAGGCCTTCGTCGGCCTCGGCGCCTACGGCCTGTTTGCGGCCACGGTGCTGGCGGGCCTCGATCCGCTCTCCGCCATTCTGCTGTCCGGCCTTTTGACGGCGCTGGTTGCCGCGTTGGTCGGGCCGTTATTGTTCCGGCTGGAAGGACCTTATTTTGCCATCGGAAGCTGGGTTATCGCCGAAAGCTTTCGCCTGCTCTGCGCGCAGTTCAAGCCGCTGGGCGGCGGCACCGGAATGTCGCTGCCGAATGCGGTGGTGGCGGACATGGCGGGGCTGTCCTTCGTGCAGCAGCTATTGGCGCTGCGACCGGCGGCTGCCCGTGACGTCATGGTATACTGGCTGATCCTGCTGGTGATGGTGATCGTCACGGCCGCCATCTATCTGTTCGTGCGCTCGCGCTACGGCCTCGCCGTGGTCGCGGCGAGGGATGCCCATGGCGCTGCCCGCAGCGTCGGCATCCGCACTGAGCGGATCCGCTACACGCTCTGGATCGCGGTGGGATTTGCCACCGGTGTGGTCGGCGCGATCGCCTATCTGCAAAAGGCGCGGATTTCGCCGGACGCTGCCTTCAGCGTGGTAGACTGGACCGCCTATGTGCTGTTCATCGTCATCATCGGCGGCGTGCGGACGCTGGAAGGCCCGATCGTCGGCGTGCTGGTATTCTGGGCCTTGCTTTATTACCTCGCGCAGTTCGGCAGTCTCTATCTGTTGACGCTGGGCGTGCTGGCGATCGGCACGATGCTGTTCGCCCCGAAGGGCCTTTGGGGCACTGTCGCGGCGCGTTTCGGCTGGCAGCTCTTCCCGCTGCGGCGGCTGTTGCTGCGCAGGTAAGTGACCGCACGGGCCGCGATGTGGAGGTGATCTAAAACGCCGTCGTTGCGAGGCGATTTTTCGCCGTGATAGGTAGGACGTGGCTCTTGCCAAGCCACCGGTCCTCCATCGCTCCGCGGGGTGCGCAGATGAACTGCCAGAACCCTCGTTTGTCTCCCTCGCCATTCAGAACTGCTGCCAACAGGCAGATCGGAGGGAGACGGCACGATGTCGAACGTCGTCCGCTCAGGACCATCTCCAGCGAGGCAATCTTCCAGAACGATACCGATATTGCGATCGATCACAGCGGCACGCTCTATCGGCTGCGGATCACGCGGCAGGGCAAGCTGATCCTGACGAAATAACCCTGCGTGACGGCCTTCCGCTATGCTGCAGGTCCGCGCCGAGGCTGACATGGTGCCCCCTCCGCAGAGCGATCCTGATCTGGGGAAGCCGCATATCTCGACGGGGCGTCAATGTCTGTCCGCTGATTGTCCGGTGAGGGCGCTTTCCGCGCCCTGATCACAGTAGTTTGTATTACCGCCCGGCATGATGATTTTCGAACGATCCGGGCAGGTTTTTGGCGGCGGCCCGCATGCTGCAGGGCGGACGCTCGCGGGGACTTCGATCGGCACGCGCGCTGCGCCTTTGCAACATTGGAATGAATTTAAACTTCTGAGTTTGTTTGGTGGCACAGGGCGGTGTACCCATTCCGCCATGTTGCTAGCTCCCTTTCTGATCATGTTGCGCGAGGGCCTTGAGGCCGCGCTGATCGTCGGCATCATCGCCGGATATCTGCGCCAGACCGGCCGCAGCGCATGGCTTCCGGCGATCTGGGTCGGTGTGTTTCTGGCGGTGGCGCTCTCGCTGCTGGTCGGCGCGGCGCTGCAGTTCGCCAGCGCCGAGTTTCCGCAGAAGGCGCAGGAACTGTTCGAGGCGATCGTGGGGCTGATTGCCGTCGTGATCCTGACCTCGATGGTGTTCTGGATGCGCAAGGCGGGCCGCACCATGGGCGCGGAGCTGCGTCATTCTGTCGATACGGCCTTGCAGAGTTCCCACGGCACGGCTTGGGCATTGATCGGCATGGCGTTCTTCGCGGTGGCGCGCGAAGGATTGGAATCCATCTTCTTCCTGCTGGCGATCTTGCAGCAGAGCCCGGGGCCGGCGGCGGCACTGAGCGCGCTGGCCGGCGTGGCCGTCGCGGTGGCCCTCGGCTTCGGCCTCTATTATGGCGGCATCCGCATCGATCTCCGGCGCTTCTTCCGCTGGACCGGCGTCTTCATCCTGCTGGTCGCGGCGGGCCTGCTGGCGAGCGTGCTGCGCAACCTGCACGAGGCCGGCGTCTGGAACCTGCTGCAGAGTCACGTCTACGACCTCAGCGAGGTGCTTCCGGTGTCGAGCCTGTTCGGAGCCATCCTGTCCGGCGTCTTCAACTATCACGAGGCACCGGCGCTCGGCGAGGTGATCGTCTATCTGGTTTACCTCGTCACCACGCTCGTTCTGTTCCTGCGGCCTGATCCACAGTCCGCCGCGGCTCCCGCACCGGCGAGGCAGTGATGACCGCGGACCCGAACATGACAACAGGCGGCGCGCCTTCACGCTTGATGCTGGTCGCCGTTGCCGGCGCAGCAGTCCTGGCCCTGGGTGCGGGCGTGCTGTTCTATTATGCGTCGCAGACCGCGCCGAAACCGGCGCAGGGAGCGGTCTACAAGGTCACGGTGGGCGACAAGACCTGCGAGCCGAATGATTTCACCGTGCCGGCGGGGCGCACCACCTTCGAAATCTACAACGCATCGAATCGGACGCTGGAATGGGAAATTCTCGACGGCGTCATGGTGCTCGAGGAGCGTGAGAACATCACGCCCGGCCTGCGCTCGACGCTGACCGCGCGGCTCAGGCCGGGCCGCTACGAAATCACCTGCGGCCTTTTGTCCAATCCGCGTGGCACGCTCACCGTCACTGCGTCCGCGGAATCCGAGGCGGAGCGGCAAAAGCCGCCGGTCAAGGCTTTCGTCGGGCCGCTGTCGGAATATCGCGTCTACCTCGTGATGCAGTCGTCGGCGCTGACCAGAGCGGTCGATAAACTGGCGGAGGCGATCCGGACCGGCAATCTCGATGCCGCACGCGAGCAGTATTTCGCCGCGCGTCTGCCCTATCGTCGGCTGGACATGGTCACCGGCCGATTCTCCGACCTCAAGAACGTGATTGATCCGGTCGCTGACTATCTGTCGGAGCGGGAGAGCGATCCGGGTTTTGTCGGATTCCATCGGATCGAATACGGACTGTTCTCCAAGCACACGCTCGATGGCCTCGGGCCGGTCGCGGACAAGCTCGTTGCCGATGTCGGCACGCTGAATACACGCATCCGGTCGCTCCGGCTGGCCCCGGAGGATATCGGCGTCGGGGTCGAGCGGCTGGCGCGCTTCCTCGCCGATGGCCAGATCCGCAAGGGCGAGAACCGCTATGCCGGCAGCGATCTCGCGGAATTTGCGGCCGCGCTGGAGGGCATGGAGAAGAGCATCGATCTGTTGATGCCGTTGCTGGAAGGCGCGGCGCCCGATGTGGTCAAGGTCATCGGTCAGGCGCGTGCCGATCTGCACGCGACGCTCGACGGCTTGAAGCAGGGGCAGGCGGATTATCCGCCTTATGATCGCGTCGATGACACGTCTCGCGAGAAGCTGGCGAAGGCCTTTGCCGCCTTGGCCGATGCTGTTGGGAAATTGAACACCTCACTCGGGCTCGAATAGCCATGGCAAAACGTCCTGACCCGACCAAGGCGGACACTGCGATGGACAGCCGCCGCCGCACCATCCTGAAAGCGCTCGGGCTCGCCGGCGCGATGTGCCCATTCAGCGGCATGACGCTGGCGGAGGAACCGGCAAAGCCCGCGAAGAGCGGCCATGTCACCGATGCGCCGGTCGCCAATGCGGCATCTTCTGACGACAAGGTGCCGGTTTACGGCCCGCATCAGGCCGGCATCACCACCGCGCGGCCGGCCAACGGTATGATTGCGAGCTTCGATGTGGTTGCCGATACGCCGGACGATCTGGAGCGGCTGCTCCGCAAGCTCACCGAGCGCATCGCCTTCCTCGCCACCGGCGGTCCCGTTGCCGAACTCGATCCGCGGCTGCCGCCGCCGGATTCCGGCATCGTCGGCCCGGTGGTCCGGCCCGATGCGCTGACGATCACCGCATCGCTCGGAGCCTCGCTGTTCGAAGACCGGCCATGGCTTGCGCCGCTGCGGCCAAAGCAGCTGACGCGGATGACGCGCTTTCCCAACGACGCGCTGGATCGGCAGATCTGCCATGGCGACCTTGCGTTGCAGATCTGCGCGAATACGCAGGACACCACCATCCATGCGCTGCGCGACATCATCAAGAACTGTCCCGGCCAACTCGTGCTGAAGTGGAAGCAGGAGGGCAATGTTCCGGCGATCCTGCCCGGGCCGGACGGGATGGTGGAAAGCGCCCGCAACTTCCTCGGCTTCCGCGATGGATCGGCCAATCCCAATGCCGGCGACGAGGCGCTGATGAATCGCCTCGTCTGGGTCGGCGCGGATCGTGGCGAGCCGGACTGGGCGGCGGGCGGAAGCTATCAGGTGGTGCGCATCATCCGCAATTTCGTCGAGCGGTGGGACCGCACGCCGCTCGGCGAGCAGGAGCGCATCATGGGCCGCGTCAAGACCTCCGGCGCTCCGCTCGACAAGCGCGACGGCCACGAATTCCAGGCGCCGGATTATGGCAGCGATCCCGAAGGCAAGCTGACACCGCTCGACGCGCATATCCGCCTGGCCAATCCCCGCACCGCAGAGACCGAGGACAACCTCATTCTCCGCCGCCCGTTCAACTATTCGAACGGCGTCACGAAGTCGGGCCAGCTCGACCAGGGGCTGTTGTTCATCTGCTATCAGGCCGATCTCGAGCGTGGCTTCGTCACGGTGCAGCGCCGCCTCGATGGCGAGCCGTTGGAGGAATACATCAAGCCGGTCGGCGGTGGCTTCTTCTACACATTGCCGGGAATTCGTGACGCATCCGATTATCTCGGCAGCAGTCTGGTCGCTGCCGTGCGCGCCCGGGCCTCGCAGCCGATGCCCGGATAGGTTCAAGACGTGAGGAGAGACGAATGAGTGCGATGCGATGGGTGACGGCAGCCCTGTTGACCGTGGTGCTGGGAGGAGCTGCGATTGCCCGCGACACCACGCTCGATCTGGTCGAGCCGATCGCCGAGTACAAGATCTACGTCACCGAAAAGCTGGACAAACTGGTCGAGGACACAAAAATCTTCACCGATGCGGTGAAGGCGGGTGACGTTGCCAAGGCCAAGGCACTGTTCGCGCCGACCCGGCTCAGCTACGAGGCGATCGAGCCGATCGCCGAACTGTTCAGCGATCTCGATCAGGCGATCGATTCCCGCGCCGACGATCACGAGAAGGGCGAGGCTGATCCCGGCTTCACCGGTTTCCATCGCATCGAATACGGGCTGTGGGTCAAGAACTCCACCGCCGAGCTCGTGCCGTTCGCCGACAAGCTGATGAACGATGTCACCGAGCTGCGCAAGCGCATCACCGATCTCGCGCTGCCGCCGGAGAAGGTGGTGGGTGGCGCCGCGGTCCTGATGGAGGAGGTGGCGGCGACCAAAATCTCCGGCGAAGAGGATCGCTACAGCCATACCGACCTGTGGGATTTCCGCGGCAATTTCGATGGCGCCTACAAGATCGTCGAGCTGGTGCGGCCGCTGATCGCCGAGAAGGAAGCGGAGTTCGTCAAGAAGGTCGAGGCCAACTTCGCCCGCGTCAACGCCATCCTCGATAAATACAAGGAGGGAGCGGGCTATATGTCCTACGAAAAGCTGACCGAGGCCGACCGCAAGGTGCTCGCGGTGGCGGTCAATACGCTGGCGGAGGATCTGTCGACGCTGCGCGCCAAGCTCGGGCTCGATTGAGGCCGGGATCTTCCGCCTCTGAACGGAACGACCGATGGCTATGTCCTCAGACTCCGGCAGAGGATTTCCTTCCAGGACCGGGAGGGCGGCGGACATTGGCCATGCCAAGGCGGTTGCAGGCCCGGCATCGCTCGGCAGCAGGCACCGTCAGCCACAACGGGTGAGGGTGCGGAGCAGCGCATTTCGCGCAGCGCTCCCGCCTCCCGGTTGCGGGTGAAATGTATATGCCGGGCCGTCGGGTCAGTCGCGCCTTTGCCCGCAGCATGACCACGATGGTCGCGCTGTCTGGGCACATCGCCTTCTCTCGGTCATGCTCCGGCGGCGATCGTTGTCGAGTTGGCGTCGGTCGGAAAGGATGACGACGGGGCCGGCGCACAGCAGCCGATGCCGATGGATGACCGGAATTCGAGCGATGCCGTGCTGCCGGAGCAGATCGGCGTTGCGACCGAGCAGCCGCAGCAGCCCCAAGGCCCGCCGGTGGCCAATCTTGCAGAACCCGCACAGGCCGTTCCCGTGCCGGTGCCGGTCGAGCGGCCCTCGCAGCCGAAGAAGCCCGCGACCCAGCATCGACAGGCCCCGGCCGCCAAGCGCATCGCTCCGCCGCTGGTCCTGGCGGACAGGTCCGATCCCTCCGCGACGTCCGACTCGTCCGCGGTCGACATGATGGGGACAGCCGGCACGGGCGCGGCTCCGTCCGACGTCCCGTCGAACTGGAAGGCGCGGCTGCTGGCCCACCTCGATCGCTATAAACGATATCCTGATGCCGCGCGTGCGCGGCGCGAGGAGGGCACCGCATTTCTATCCTTCAGGATGGATCGCGAGGGCCACGTTCTCGGCTATGCGCTGGTGCGTTCCTCCGGTCACGCCGCGCTCGATGAGGAAGTGCTTGCAATGGTGGGGCGGGCGGTGCCGCTGCCGCCGGTTCCGCCGGAGGTGCGCGAGGACATTCTGCAGCTCGTGGTTCCGGTTCGCTTCAGGATGTAGCCTATCGTGCTGGAAGGCATCGGCACCGCCGCCTATACGCAGATCAGACTGTCGGAGGACGCGATGCTTCATAAACTGCTTGCTGCAACCTGTCTGTTGGCGGCGGTCGCTGCGCCGTCCATCAGCTTCGCTGCCGTGAAGGTCCGCTTCGTCGATCCGGATCGCTATACTGACGCCGGAGGTTTTGGCGGCGGATCGCGCAATGCCACGCTTGCAGAACTGCGCGGCTATCTCCAGCAGCTCGGAGGGCGCTATCTGCCACCCGGACAGACGCTCGATATCAGGGTGCTCGATATTGATCTCGCCGGCAGTTACGAACCGTGGCGCGCGGGCATGTCCGATGTCCGGATTCTGCGCGACGTGACGCCGCCGCGCATCCAGCTGCGTTATGTGCTGAGCGAGAAGGGCCGGCGGCTGCGCAGCGGCGAAGAGACTCTTTCCGATATCAATTACCAGATGAACCCCTCGGCCCGCGCGTCGGGCGATCGGTACACGTATGAGAAAGCCTTGCTGAGCGACTGGTTCCGGCGTAATTTCGCGGCACGTACCGGTGGCGAGATGCGGCCGTGGTAACCGTCAGCGCCATCTAAGATGCCGCTGTAATCTGTCCCCGCGGCGAGTCGATGGCGATCGACTTGATCGCCTTGGAGGTCAGTGCCATTCGAGCTTCCATGGAGGAGGCCGCCAGGTGAAGGCGCGGTCGTTCTGCTGAATTGCCGGCGGCGCGGATTGTCCGGGATGACGGTCGCGTCGCTGCTCCCTGCGCGGATCGAGAGCATCCGGACGAAAGTGTCCTGCACGGTATCGGCCGCCGCCTCGGCGGAAAAACCGCGCCGCCGCAGGCCTGCATCAGCATGCCGCTGTGATGTCGGAACAAGGCGGAGACGTCCCAGGTCACGGTTCGATGGCTCCATCGCATGGCAGCTCAATCGCTTCCTCGCACCATCTGGCGCCGGACATCTCGAAGAATTGCGCCATGGTTGAGAGCCTGCAGATGTGAACGACCCCGAGGAATTTGCGGCCGGATGCCTTCGAGAGCAACTGCATCATCGAAAATTCATGTTCAAAGCCAATTATTTAGATGAAATCTAAATCGCTCGTGGATGTGCAGCCGCCATCTGCTCAGCGTCGCGGGTGAGAGCTTCGCTGTCGCTTCGGGCCTGCCAGCGGGATCGTCAAAGCGGCTGGGCGGCGGATCAGTTCCGGCCTACACTCGGAAGGTCTCCGGCGCGAAGGCGGGGATGCTTGCAAGAACAAATAACGGGAGAACGGGAATGCCAAAGGGAACCATCTGGAGCCATTGGTCCGTGCTGGGGGCGTTCGGGGCGGCGACAGTCGCGACCGCGCTCGGCACGCCAGCACTGGCGCAATCGGGTGAGCCCATCCGCATCGGCGTCATCGCCGAGGTGCAGTCGATCGCCGGGGCATCGACACCAGGCGGGGCGCAGATCGCCGCCGACGAGATCAACGCCAAGGGCGGCATCAACGGCCGCAAGATCGAGATCATCTCCTACGACAACAAGAGCTCGTCGGCTGACTCGGTGCGGGCCTTCCAGCGCGCAGTCAATCAGGACAAGGTCAGCGCCGTGATCGCCAGCTACATCAGCGAGGTTGTCCTCGCGCTCGAGCCATGGGCCGCGCGGCTGAAGACGCCGTTGATCACGCCGGGCGCGGCCAGCAATGAAATCACCAAGCCGGTTCACGACGACTACGAGAAGAACAAGTACACCTTTCACGGCTATCTGACGTCCGCCGCGCAGGCGCAACTGGTCTGCGACGCCGCCAAGGATCTTCTGGTTGATGGCCTGAAGATGAAGACCGCGGTGATCATGAGCGAGGACGCGGCCTGGACCAAGCCGCTCGATGCCGGCTACGAGGAGTGCCTTCCGAAGATCGGCCTGAAGGTGGTCGATCACATCCGCTTCTCGCCCGACACCACCGACTTCACGCCGATCTTCAACAAGATCGAGTCGCAGAAGCCCGACGTGATCGTGACCGGCATTTCGCATGTCGGCGTGCAGCCCACGGTGCAGTGGAAGAATCAGCAGGTGCCGATCGCCTTGTTCGGCATCAGTGCGCAGGCGCTCAGCCCGACGTTCTGGGGCGACACCAATGGCGCCGCCGAAGGCGTGCCGTCGCTGGCAGTGGCGACGCCGGACGTTGCGGTGACGCCGAAGACCAAGCCGTTCGCGCAGGCTTACAAAGCCAAGTACGGAACGCCGCCGGCCTATACCGGCTACACCGCCTATGATGATGTCTACATCATCGCCGAGGCGATCCAGCGGGCGGGCTCCACCGATCCCGACAAGGTTGTGGCGGAGATGGAAAAGACCGATTTCGTCGGGACCATCGGCCGCATCCAGTTCTACGGCAAGGAAGACAGGTTCACCCACGCCATCAAGTCGGGGCCGGGAACGGTGACCGGCATGGTCTTCCAGTGGCAGAACGGCAAGCAGGTCTCGGTCTGGCCGAAAGATATCGCGGACGGCAAGCTGAAGTTCCCGGACTTCGTCAAGGTCACGCAGTAGGCGCGGACGGATACCAGTTTCTGCTGTGCGGGGATGCCGAGCAGAAACTCCCCGCGCGAACGGGCAGCCGAGCAATGTGAAGGGGTATCGCCTGCATGCAGGCGATACCCCTGGCTCGCGACACTGAGGATCGCACTGAGAGCCATGCAACAGACGATGCGGCGCGCCTGCTGATGTTGCATCCCGGGATTGCTGATCGCCGCGGCCTTCAATTCCGCGCCGGCTCCCGTAACGTAGCCGCTTGAGATTAGCTGTTCGAAATTCAGCGGCGTGATCGCCCTCACGCTCCTTGACGGTCATATCGTTGATCGCGGCCGATCGAGCGCTTTGGCGGGACGGCGGAGGTGATGTGCTTCCAAGATCGCTGCGCGGAAACTCGCGCTTGACAAGGCGTGGAATGCAAAAGATTATCACGTGATAAATAATCGGATTGTCCGCTGCCGTCGGATGGGCGTGGAGGAAGAGAGGCTTCATCTTGATCGACCGCTCAGTTGCAGCCGGGCCCGTCGTCAGTGCCGACTGGCTGTCTCAGCATCTGGACGATGAGGACGTCGTCGTGGTCGATGCGACGGTTCATCTGCCCGATACCGGCCGCGATGCTGCGGAAGAGTATCGCGCCGGCCATATTCCCGGTGCGCTTTTCTTCGATCTGTCCCGGATCGCCGACCCGGACAACCCGCTGCCGCGCAAAGTGCCGGGGGCGGACCTCTTTGCACGGGAGGTGGGGCTGCTCGGCATCGGCAACACAACCCATGTCATTGCCTATGATACGCCCGGCCTCTACAGCGCGGCGCGGGTGTGGTGGCTGTTCAAAATGTTCGGCCACGACCGTATCAGCATTCTGGATGGAGGACTTGTCGCCTGGAAGGCCGCCGGCGGCGGGCTGGAAAATGGGGCCGCGTCCAGAGCTCCGACCACATTCCACGCAACTCCTCTGCGCGACATGCTGGCGCGCTGGCCCGACGTGCTGGAGCAATCGAAGGGCGGCGGGCAGATTCTCGATGCGCGCACCCCGGGCCGTTTTTCCGCCGTTGAGCAGGATCGCTATCCGGGCACGCGGGCGGGCCATATTCCCGGCAGCCGCAATCTCTACTGGGGAGATCTTCTGGAAAAGCAAAGCCGGCGGCTGCTGCCCAAGGACGAGATCGAACGCCTGATCCGCGCCGCCGGCATCGATCCGGATCAGCCGGTGACGCTGACCTGCGGCTCGGGTCTCACGGCCTGCATCCTCGCCCTCGGACTGCACGTCATCGGCCGGGATCGCTGGCGCGTTTACGATGGCTCCTGGGATGAATGGGGCCGCCGGCACGACCTTCCGGTCGAGCCGACGCTGACTTGAGACAGGCACGTTCGTCCTGCATCGGCGGGATGATCAGTCTCGCAGGCGGGAGGCCTTGTCGCGCCGGAACGTGTGTCGATCAGCCTGCGCATGATGCGGGAAATGACACTCGCCTGGCTTCCGGCCTTGCATCAGCACTACAGAAGGAAGGAGACTTGCTGTGAAGATGCCCTCGAAGATCGTCGATATTTCGGTGACGCTGGACAACGACGTCATCCTGGATCATGCCAATATGATCCCAAAGATCGAATATCGGGACAACAAGCAGAACGCCTGGATGCTGCTGGACGCCTTCCCTGGGCTGAAGGCGGACGATCTGCCGAACCAGGAGGGCTGGGCCTTCGAAGTGGCGACGTTGTCCACCCATAATGGCACGCACATGGACGCGCCGTATCATTTCCATTCGAGGAGCATCGACGGCAAGCGGATGATGACAATCGACGAAGTGCCGCTCGATTGGTTCTTCCGCCCTGGCGTCAAGCTGGATTTCCGCCATTTCGAGGACGGCTATGTCGTCCAGCCGGAGGACATCGACGCCGAGCTGAAGCGCATCGGCTACAAGATCCAGCCGATGGATATCGTGCTGGTGAACACTCGCGCTGGAAGCCTGATCGGCAGCGACGAATATCTCACCGCGGGTTGCGGCATGGGGCGCGCCGCAACACTGCATCTGACCCAGGGCATGGGCGTGCGCGTGACCGGGATCGATGCCTGGGGCTGGGATGCGCCGTTCTACCATATCCGCAAGGTCTGGGAGGAAACCCGCGATCCCAGCATCATCTGGGAAGGTCATTATGCCGGCCGGGAAACGCCGTATTGCCACATGGAAAAACTCTGCAATCTCGAACAGCTGCCTCCGTATGGCTTCACCGTGGCCTGCTTCCCCTACAAGGTGAAGGGCGGTTCGGGCGGGTGGACGCGGGCCGTGGCGCTGTTCGACTGACGCCGGCGTGCCCTTGGCGTCGCGCGGCGGGCTTCACGAGAGCCTGACGCAGCCTTACGATGCGGCAGGCTTTCCTGCGACCAAGAGATGGATTCGATTGCAATGACAGATCATGAAACGGTCACCACCGGGCGCTTTGACATCGAAACGATTGCAAAGGAATTGCCAGAGACCGCGGCGACCCTTCTTGTCGACACCTATCTCACCAATCGCCCGGAGGCGAGCGCACGCGTCTTCCGTGTCTATCGCCCGACGCCCGCGCATTATCATGCGACTTGCGACGAGTATCTCTATGTCTTCTCGGGGCGCGGAACGTTCTGGATGGAAGATCAATCCACCGAGGCGGAATTCAAGCCGGGTCAGCTTCTCTTTTTCAAGCGTGGCACGGTTCATGCCATGCCGAAGCTAATCGAGCCTCCGGTCGTGTTCCTGTCGATCGACACGCCGCGCCGCGAGCCGACCGATATCATCTTTGTCAATCCGGATGAAGGATCGCCGGCAACGTTCATGGCACGCAACGCCACGCCGGATTGAACTGAGCCCCGGCTTTGATTCAACCGGAGCCGGGACGGCCTCAGGTCAGCCGTGACCCAGCGCGCGCAGGAGACGCTGGGGCGTCATCGGGATCTGGGACATGCTGACATTGAAGGGCTTGAGCGCGTCATTCACCGCATTCATCGCGGCGGCCGAGGCGGCAGCTGTTCCGGCTTCGCCGACGCCCTTGGCGCCCAACTCGGTGTCGAGCGTAGGCGTTTCAATGTGGGCGATATGGATGTCCGGCATCTCGAAGGACATCGGGACCAGATAGTCCGCCAGGGAGCCGTTCTCGAGTTGCCCGGTTTCACCGTAGCGGCACTCCTCGAAGAATGCCGCGCCCAGCCCCTGGATGATGCCGCCGCGAATCTGTTCGTCCACCAGCAGGGGATTGATGACGCGACCGCAATCTTCGACGATCCATACATCGAGAATGCGGGTGAAGCCGGTTTCGACATCGACCTCAACGTGGCAGCCTTGCACGCCGTTGGTAAAGGCGAAGGGATATCCCTGCGGTGAGTAATGATGGGCTGCGGTGAGTTGCGGAGATGTCCCGGCGGGCAACGTGTCCGAACGGAAATAGGAAATGCGGGCAACGTCGGCCAGCGATATGCGCACGTTGTCGGTCCCGGCATCGACGATCTGGGCATTCTGCATGTCGAGATCGTCGGGCTTGGCCTGCAGAATCGCCGCGGCGACGTGCAGGATGTTCTGCTTGAGCTTTTTGCCGGCCTGAAGCGCGGTCTCGCCGCCGATGCCCGCGCCGCGGCAGGCCCAGTTGGCGCCCCCATAGGGCGTCACTTCGGTGTCCCCGGTGATGACGCGCACGGTGTCGCGGTCAACGCCGAGGGTCTCCGCCACGATCTGGCCGACGATCGTCTCCGTGCCCTGGCCATGTTCACCGATGCTGATCAGGCATTGAATCTCGCCGGACGGCGTCACCTTGACGATCGCTCCGTCCTGGGACGAGATCCGCGCGCCGCCGACGCCGTAGAACGCCGGGGAGGGATTGGTGATCTCGACGAAGGTGGCGATGCCGATGCCGCGATGAATGCCCTTCGCGCGGAGTTCCTGCTGTTGCCTGCGCAGCGACGGGTAGTCCATTAACTCGGGCAGCTTCTCGAGACAGGCTTCATGCGACAGCCGCTCGAACTTGTATCCCGTAGGTGACGTGTAAGGATACATATCCTGCGTGATGATGTTGCGCCTGCGGATCTCGAAGGGATCGAGGCCGAGCTGCTGCGCAATATCGTCAACGAGGGCTTCGGTCACCGAACAGGCGATCGGATGGCCGACGGCACGATATTGGCTCGTCTGCACCTTGTTCTGGAAGACGACCTTGAGGTCGCCTCGGTAGTTGCGAAAGCGATAGGGGGCGCCCATCAGGCGCACCACCTGGTTGCCTTCGACCACGCTCGTTCGCGGGAAGCTTGAAAATGCGCCGATCGCGGTGGCGTCATCCACTCGCATCCCGAGCAGGTTGCCGTCGGCATCCGCGGCGAGGCTCGCGGTGACCCGGTGGTCGCGGGCATGGATGTCGGAGAGGAACGATTCCATGCGGTCGGCGGTATATTTCACCGGCCGCCCCAGCATCATGCTGAGGCCCACCACCGCCATGTCCTCGTGATAGACATGCAGCTTCATCCCGAACGATCCGCCGATGTCCGGGGCGATCACGCGGACGCGGGATTCGGCAATCCCGTAATAGCGGCTGTAGATGTCCTGAAACTGATACGGAGTTTGCGTCGCGTGATGAACGGTGAGCTGCTCTTCGGCCGGATTGTAGTCTGCGATGATCGTACGCGGCTCCAGCGTGACCGCGGTATGGCGCCCGAACAGAAAGGTTTTCTCCGCCGTGACGGCCGCATCGGCAAAGGCGGATTCGACATTGCCGCTCTCCAGCTTGAGCGTGAAGGAGAGATTGCTTCCGAGGTCCGGATTGATGACGGGGGAATCCCTGCGGCAGGCCGCCTCGAGATCCGCGACGACGTCCAGCTCCTCATATTCGACGACGACGTGCTCGGCGGCGTCTTCGGCCAGCGCCCGCGAGCTTGCGACGATTGCGACCACGGCCTGTCCGGCCCAGACGACCTTGTCGACCGGCAGCGGAAGTTGGGGCGGGGATTTCATGCCGTGGAAATGATCCAGCGTTCCAACCCAGGGCTTGCAGAGTTTTGCCAGGTCCGTGCCGGTGGCGATCAGATGCACGCCTTCCAGCTGCGCCGCATCGCGCGTCTCGATATTGAGAATCTTCGCATGGGCATAAGGGCTGCGCACGAAGGCGGCATACAGCATGCGGGGAAGCTTCATGTCGGTGACATAGCGGCCTTTCCCGGAGAGAAGCCGCTTCGCGTTCGGACGCGTCACCGACCGGCCGATATAGCTGTTGGGGCGATCGACCGCGCTGAGCGGTTTGGCGAGAACGTCGGTCATTCCGGCCTCGCGGATGGTTCGGCCTCGGCGGCGCGGGCCCTCGCCACGCTCTGGATGGCGTCAACAATGGCTTGATAGCCGGTGCAGCGGCAGTAATTGCCCGACAGCCGGTCGCGGATATCTTCCCGGCTCGGCACGCCGCCCTGGCTCAACAATTCATGCGCCGTGACCAGCATGCCCGATGTACAGAACCCGCATTGCAGGGCATTGGCGTTGTGAAAGGCGTTTTGGATGTCGGCGATCACCCGACTGCTGCTCAGGCCCTCAACGGTTTCAACACTGTCACCGCTTGTCTGGACAGCGAATGTCAGGCAGGCGTGGACCGCCTGACCGTTCAGGAGCACGAGGCAGGCGCCGCAGGCGCCCATCTCGCAGCCGGTATGGGTTCCGGTCAGTTCAAGTTCTTCGCGCAGGAAATCCGCGAGAGTCATACGCGGCTCGACGAAGCGCTCGACGGTTTCGCCATTAACCTTCATGGAGACAGGCACCCGTTCAGTCATTGCTGCCTCCGTTCCTGACCATGCTCCGGGTGGGCGAGGCGGGTGAGGAGCCGCCCCAGCAGCACGCGCGCCAGATGCATGCGCATGGCGGCGGATGTGTCGTCATTGTCCTCAGGCTCCAGATCCTCCGCGAGGGCGTGCTGCGCGGCTTCGATGCGTTCGCCGGACAGCGGCCCGCCCGTGAGCTGGGCCTCGGCATGGGGTGCACGCATCGGGGTCGGTCCGGCCGAGAGAAAGGCGATCTTGATCGATTCGACCTGTTCATCGATGAGGGTGGCCTGAATGCCGGCGCCGGCCATGGCATAGTCACCACGCCGCCGCGCGAACTCGTGAAACACGCATCGATCGTTCGGGCCGAAACCAGGGATACGGATGGCCGTGATGATCTCTCCCGGCTGAAGGTCGGTGTCGAACAGGCCATGAAAGAAACCATTGGCCGGCGATGTGCGCTGTCCCTCCACGCCCGCAATCTCGAACTCGGCATCAAGAGCGAGGCACATGGCCGGAAATTCGGCAGCAGGATCCGCCAGAGCGATGGTGCCGCCGAAGGTCCCTTTATTGCGGATCGCAGGATGGGCAACGAAGGGCGCGGCGGCTTTCAGCAGAGGAGCATGCCGCGCGATCTCCGGCGACGACAGCATTTCCGAATGCCGGGTGAGGGCTCCGACGCGGAGCGTATCGCCCTCCAGCGAAATGCCGGTCATTTCGGGAAGGCGGGAGATGTCGATCAGGAGATCCGGCGCCTGAAGCCGCAATGCGAGGGCGGGCACAAGGCTTTGGCCGCCCGCAATATAGCTGCACTCGCCGTCCGCCCCGGCATAGGCGGAAAGCGCATCGTCCAGCGAGGCCGCTCTGACATACCTGAATGCGCGGGCCTTCACCCGATCCTCCCTGCAGCCGTCGATTTGAGACCAAATGGTCTCAAATTATTAAGCGGAGCCGGGTATGCTTTGTCAATGGTTGTTGAGGGTTTCCCGGTCCTGTATCCGTCCGGCGCGAGGGCGCAAAGCCCGGACCAGGACGGCCAGGGCGGAAGGATGGCGCGATCGCGCGACGGGACAAACCCCTGTCGGCCTCGGAGGACTGCGATATCGGGAGCTTGAATGGCGCGGACTGTTCGAAAATCAATCCAGGCGGGAACGTCGCGCAAGGCTGCTCCCCGGCGAAAGAACATGCGCGCCGCTGAGCGGGAACAGGTCATTCTGGAAGCGGCGATCCGCTTTTTTGCCGAGCGGGGCTTCGAGGGCCAGACCCGGGAACTGGCCAAACGGATCGGCATCACTCACTCCGCGATATACCGCCATTTTCCAAGCAAGGAAGCGCTCATCGAGCGGGTGTATGAGCATGTCTATCTCGGAAGCTGGCAAAAGCACTGGCCCGACCTGATCCGCGACCAGACATTGCCGATACAGGCGAGATTGACGCGGTTCTATTGCGAGTATGCCGACAAGATCTTCAATTCCGAATGGGTTCGCATCTTCATTTTTGCGGGCTTGAAATCCTTCGATATCAATAAGCGCTATCTGAAAAAAGTGATCGACGAGATCGGAATCCCGGCACTGCTGGAGGTTCGCAGCGAGCGCGGCGTGCAGGCCAAGGGGCCGATCACGAGCTGGGAAAAGGAACTGTTCTGGGGCATGCACGGCCACATCTTCTATATCGCGCTGCGAAAATATGTATATGGAACGCCGACGCCGGAAGGCGCGGAGCGCGATGCGCTGATTGCAAATTGCGTCAGCCAGTTTTTGCTTGGAAGCGA